>Ga0366786_1041_pt1 | contig 24919 bp, 30 predicted proteins | sample TotcelHN113001M9_FD_207046 | JGI IMG/M metagenome (GOLD analysis project Ga0366786, IMG submission 207046) | Enriched cells from coal bed in the Powder River Basin, Montana, United States - Total cells N11 rep2 HSBNCT.N11.300.1.M9 ... | reverse complement strand
AAACAGGTATTGCGAGACTTTTATCAACCTTTTGCCGATACATTAGCTCATGCGGAAGAGGAAATAGGGCAAGTCGAGCTTCCAGTGGAGGTTTCTGATATACAATGTGAAGCTTGTGGTCGATTCATGGTAGTAAAAAAGGGCCGGTTTGGTAGTTTCCTTGCTTGTCCAGGATTCCCGGCTTGCCGAAATACCAAGGCTATTGTAAAAGATACTGGAGTTACTTGTCCCAAATGCCAGGGAGCAATTATCGAACGGCGGACCAAACGTGGCAAGGCCTTTTATGGTTGTCAAAGGTATCCTGAATGTGATTACGTAACATGGGATACACCTTTAAAAGAAGTGTGCCCGACCTGCGGAACATTCATGGTACGGCGAGGTTTTAAAAAAGGCGGATCTGCAAGTGTTTGTGGAAATCCAGCTTGCCCTACCCATGTTGTGAGTACCGCAAAAGCAGCACCAAAGACTGCACCAAAGACCGTTAAATCATCTAAACGGAGGAGTAAGAGTGGCTAAAGTTACTGTTATCGGTGCCGGACTTGCCGGGAGTGAAGCGGCATGGCAAATTGCTCAAAGCGGCATTGATGTAGATTTATATGAGATGCGACCCCTGACATCCACACCAGCCCATCATAGTGATTTATTTGCAGAATTAGTTTGCAGCAATTCATTGCGTGCTGCTAATGTGGAAAACGCAGTTGGCTTGTTAAAAGAAGAAATGCGACAGCTAAATTCCCTTATCTTGAAAGCTGCTGATTTAAATAAGGTTCCTGCCGGTGGAGCTCTTGCAGTTGATCGGCAGGGATTTAGCCAATACATAACGGATGTACTAACCTCTCATCCTCGTGTCACGGTACATCATACTGAAGTATCAAACATCCCTGATTGCTACCCTGTTGTTATTGCCAGTGGACCACTGACATCACCTGCGCTTTCAGCAGCGATTGCGCAATTAGCCGGACATGATTATCTATATTTTTATGATGCAGCTGCACCGATTGTTGTGGGTGAATCTTTGGATATGGATAAAATATATCGCGCTTCCCGCTATGGGAAAGGTGACGAAGATTATTTGAACTGCCCTATGACAAAAACAGAATATGAACACTTTTGGCATGAATTAGTTAATGCTGAGAGGACCGAAATTAAAAATTTCGAAAAAGCTGTTTTCTTTGAAGGTTGTATGCCTGTTGAAGAGATGGCTTCACGTGGAATCGATACTTTGCGGTTTGGACCGTTGAAACCAGTCGGTTTGAAGCATCCGGTCACAGGTGAAACGCCGCACGCTGTAATTCAATTGCGGCAAGATAATTTTGCAGCAACACTTTATAATATGGTTGGATTCCAAACTCACTTGAAATGGCCGGAACAAAAAAGAGTCTTTCAGCTTATTCCCGGATTGGAGAGGGCTGAATTTGTCCGATATGGTGTAATGCACCGAAATACATACATCAATTCACCGAGAGTGCTTCAAGCTACATTAGAAGTTAGTAATCATCCAGGCTTGTTCTTTGCAGGACAAATCACAGGAGTGGAAGGGTATGTAGAATCAGCGGCTTCCGGGCTTGTTGCAGGAATTAATGCTGCTCGAAAAGTTAGACAGCAATTACCTGTTGAATTTCCGTTAGATACTGCCCACGGTGCTTTATGCCGGTATATTACACATGCTTCACCTGATGGGTTTCAACCGATGAATATTAATTTTGGGCTGTTACCTCCCCTGGAATATCGGGTAAAAGACAAGAAACAAAAGAATAGCTTAATTGCCGAGCGGGCATTAAGTTCATTAAAAAAATTAATAGAAAAATTAGACAACGGTATTGCGTAAACTGAATTGCTGTGCTACTATAGATTAATAAATTTAGTCCATATTTCGACAAATAGTGGATTGTAATGAATGATATTAAGCATAACATTGATAACTTTGTCGTATATTTGCAAATAGAGAAGAATGCCTCCCCACATACAATTAGCAATTATCGGGCTGACATTGAACGGTTTGTCGCTTTTGCTCAAAAACAGGGGACAGGTGATGTGCTATTTTGCAACATCTCGCAACTACTGATTAGAAGCTACCTTAGCTCTATGCATGTTGATGGATATGCTAATGCTACCATTAACCGCAGGCTTGCTGCTCTGCGAACCTTTTTCCGGTTTTTGTCTAACCAAGAGGGTATCAACAACAATCCCTGCGAAAATGTACATACTCTTAAAAGCAAAAAAACAGTGGCTCCAATTTTAAATTCAATTGAAATTACGGCTTTAATGCGTTTGCCTAAGCAGGATGATTTGGGTAAACGGGATTTGGCAGTGTTGGAATTGCTGTATGCCACGGGTATCAGGGCAAGTGAGTTGACTGAAATGCGGGTAGAACACCTGGACTGTTTTACTGGTTGTATAGTAGTTTATAATAGTGGAGGCAAAGAACGCATTGTACCAATGGGATGTAAAGCTGTAGCGGCACTGGAAGCATATTTGAGACAAAGTCGCCCACGGCTGTATCAGAAATACCACGGAGCACCTCATGAGTATGCTTTTGTAAATAGCAAAGGTGGCCGCTTAACTGACCGCAGCATTAGACGGATACTTACTGAATATGTTGACATGCTTTCTCTGGAACAGTCCGTTAGTCCGAATACCATCCGTCACACCTTTGCAATACATATGCTGAATAACGGCGCTGATTTTTGCTCAGTACAGGAGATATTGGGGCATATAAATTTGTCACAGATTATACCTTCTATAGGCAAAGAGCGACTTAAATCAGTTTACAAAAGCGCACATCCCCGTGCGTAGGAGGTGTTTTTCATGTTTCATGCTACGACTATCGTAGCCGTCCATCACCAAGGGAGAACCGCGATTGCCGGAGATGGGCAGGTAACCTTTGGTGGAAATACCATTATGAAGCATAATGCAAAGAAAGTCCGACGCTTGTATCATGGTAAGGTTTTAGCCGGGTTCGCCGGCTCGGTGGCAGATGCATTTACTTTATTTGAGAAGTTTGAAGGCAAACTGGAAGAATTCAATGGTAATATGATGCGAGCTGCAGTTGAACTTGCTAAGGATTGGCGGCTTGACCGTGTTCTGCGCCGGCTGGAAGCGCTGCTTATTGTAACAGACGCGCAGCATTTACTAATAATTTCAGGTAACGGTGAAGTAATCGAGCCTGATGACGGTGTTACCGCTATTGGCTCCGGTGGACCTTATGCCCTGGCAGCAGCCCGGGCACTTGTAAAACACTCTAATCTCCCCGCTCCGGAAATCGCGCGGCAGGCACTGGAAATCGCTGCTGATATTTGTGTCTATACCAATTCGCATATTACGGTGGAAGAATTATAATGGCGAGGAGGGCAAGACAATGGAATTAACGCCTAAACAAATCGTTAATGAACTAAATAAATATATTGTCGGTCAATATCAGGCCAAGAAATCAGTAGCCGTAGCATTGCGTAATCGTTGGCGGAGCAAGCAACTGCCGGCAGAGTTACAAGATGAAGTTATTCCTAAAAATATTCTTATGATTGGACCAACAGGTGTAGGAAAGACTGAAATTGCCCGCCGGCTTGCAAAATTGGTAAACGCTCCTTTTGTTAAAGTAGAAGCAACTAAATTTACTGAAATTGGCTATGTTGGACGCGATGTAGAATCAATGGTTCGTGACTTGGTTGAAACGGCAATTCGTATGGTTAAGTCCGAAAAAATGCAGGAAGTAAACGATAAAGCATATGAGCTGGCTAACGAGCGAATATTAGACTGCCTGAAACCTTTGCCGAAGAGAGATTCTGCGCGCAATCCTTTTGAACTATTGTTTTCCGGTACTATGTCTGCACCAAAAGAGGAACAGACTGAGTCTCAGCCTCTATTTGATGATGAACGACAGGAATTGATGAAACAACTGCAAAATGGTGATTTGGATAATGACCTAATTGAAATTATCGTTGATGACAATGTGCAGCCGATGGCGGGGATGTTTGCCGGATCGGGAGTTGAAGAAATTGGGGCTAATATCCAGGATATGTTGGGTAATTTGCTGCCGAAGAAACAAAAGAAAAGAAAAGTAACTGTCGCGAATGGACGCAAGATTTTTATTCAGGAAGAAGCCCAAAAGTTAATAGATATGGATGAGGTAATTACCGCTGCTATTAAACAGGCTGAAAACTACGGGATAATTTTTCTCGATGAAATAGACAAAATTGCTGGTCGTGGGAAATCTAGTGGCCCTGATGTTTCGCGGGAAGGTGTTCAAAGAGACATACTGCCCATTGTTGAAGGTTCTACGGTAGTAACTAAATATGGACCAGTGAAGACAGATCATGTTCTGTTTATTGCCGCTGGTGCATTCCACATTTCTAAACCGTCGGATTTAATACCGGAACTGCAAGGTAGATTTCCTATAAGAGTAGAATTAACTAATTTGAGCAAGGAAGATTTTCGACAAATTCTTACTGAGCCGGCCAATGCATTAATTAAACAGTATGTTAGCTTATTAGAAACAGAGAGTATAAAAATTAGCTTCACCGACGATGCTATTGATGAGCTAGCAGAAATTGCCTGCAAAGTAAACGCCCAGACAGAGAATATTGGAGCCCGTAGGCTGCATACCATCTTGGAAAAGTTACTAGAGGATTTAGCTTTTGATGCTCCTGATTTGGAACAAAAGTCGATAGTAATTAACCGTGATTATGTAAAAACTAAACTTGACCACATCGTAGTTAATTTAGACTTAAGTCATTACATATTATAATTGAGTTTGAAAGGCAGGAGTGATTGTAGTGTTAGCTTTGTTAGAACGTACTCGAAAAATTAATAAGATACTGCAAAAATCGGAGAATGTAGAATATGGTGAAATCTCAAGAGTATTAAGTACAGTAATGAGTGCCAACGTTTACATTGTTGGCAAGGAGGGCGCAGTTCTGGGATTTGCTCTCTTGGATGATTTTGAATGTGATTTAATGCGGGATAAAGTTTTGCAACAAGGTATCTTTCCTGAACGCTATGTCGATTGGCTGCTTAGAATCACCGAAACATCACCTAACTTGCGCTTGGACAGCGGCAAATGCGCCTTTCAAGAAGGAACAGCTTGTATATTCCAAGATAAATTTACAACAATAGTTCCTATTCATGGTGGCGGACAACGAATTGGAACGCTGCTAGTAGCTAAGTTCCATGAAGAATTTACCGATGCCGATTTGATACTGGCTGAATATGGTTCAACTGTAGTTGGGATGGAAATCCTGAGAGATCGAAGTGAGAAGATTGAAGAAGAAGCACGTAAAAAAGCTACCGTTCAGGTAGCACTGGGCACATTGTCTTACTCCGAACTCGAAGCAGTTATGCATATTTTAAATGAATTAGAAGGAAATGAAGGACTGCTGGTAGCAAGTAAAATTGCTGACCGGGTAGGCATTACCCGCTCCGTCATCGTAAATGCACTTCGTAAATTTGAGAGTGCCGGTGTAATCGAATCCAAGTCTCTAGGGATGAAAGGAACTTACATCAAAGTACTTAACGAGCGGTTATTAGACGAACTTAAAAAACTGAAAAAATAACAATGTTAACAAATACAACCACTCGACTCGAGTGGTTGTATTTGTTATAGTTTCTTATAGGGAAGAAAAAATTTATAAACCTGGAAAACAGGAGAGGATTTTGTAATTTTTTGTAGAATGTAGCCTAAAGCTTTTCACACAGTTCATGTTTTTCAAAAAAGCAGGGGGGGTTTTTTAGTGATTCAGTCAATTTTAGGGTCTTCGCAAGCTTATGTGCTGGAAAAAGCCCTTTCAGCCTCGTCGCTGCGGCAAAAAACAATTAGTAATAATATAGCCAATGTGAATACTCCTAATTTTAAAAGAAGTGAAGTTGTTTTTGAGGATATTTTGCAGCAGAAAATGTCTGGCACTCAATTGGCATTGGCGCAAACAAATGAGAAACACATCTCTACTCAGTCGCAGTCTGTAGTACCCTCAATAAACTTGGTGGCCGATAATTCTTTCCGTACTGACGGCAATAACGTAGATATTGATGCTGAAATGGCAAATATGGCTAAGAACAGTATTTATTATGATGCTCTGGCACAGCAACTAAGCCGGTATTTTACTTCAATAAAATCGGCAATCAATGAAGGGAGACGGTAATTATGCGTATGTTCGGTGCTATTGATGCCGCTGCTTCAGGACTTACTGCTGAACGATTGAGAATGGATGTAATTTCGAATAACATTGCTAATGTTAACACCACTCGAACTGCTGAGGGCGGCCCCTATCGACGGCAAACGGTAGTCTTTCAACCACGGGATGAACAAAGCAGCTTTTCTCAGATTCTATCACAGCAAGTGGACGCTGGTAATGGAGTTCGCGTAGTTGGCATTTCCCGCGATAATTCACCCACGCGCAACGTCTATGATCCTCACCATCCTGATGCCAATCAGGATGGCTATGTGGAAATGCCTAATATCAATATTGTTTCAGAAATGGTTGATATGATTACTGCCACTCGTGCTTATGAGGCAAATGTAACAGCTGTTAATGCTGCCAAGAGCATGGCTATGAAAGCCTTAGAAATTGGAAAATAGGAGGTTAGTTGAATGCGTATTGACCCGATTAAATTAACGCCTGTTTCGTTTAGCGGTAGTTTGGATAAGTCGGTATCGGCTTCTGAAGGCGATAAGACATTTTCACAAATATTTTCTGAAGCTCTTAATAATGTTAATAAACTGCAAGGTGATGCTAAAGAAGCATCAATGAAATTAGCAGCTGGACAAGTTGAAGATATATCTGAAGTTGTTATTGCTTCAGAAAAAGCGTCTATTGCTCTTCAGCTTACGATGCAAGTTCGAAATAAAGTAGTAGATGCTTATCAAGAAGTTATGCGTATGCAAGTGTAATCAAGTAATTACATAATCAGTATGATTATTTGTAACTGAAAGGTTGGAGACCATGGCCGACTGGAAGGAACAGTTGCTGCGCGTATGGCAAAATATTGGTAAAAAAGAAAGGTATATGATTCTCGGTTCGGCAGTACTGCTGTTTATAGCTCTGTTAGCGTGGAGCTATTGGTGGGGCGGGCGCCCGGATTATGTACCCTTATTTACAAATATGGAAGCAAAAGATGCCGGCGAAGTTGTAGCAAAATTAAAAGAACTGAAAATTGATCATAAAATCGATACCAATGGTACAGCTATTTTAGTTTCGGCTAAAGATGTCCATCGGGTACGCTTGGAATTAGCTAGTCAAGGTTTGCCTCGCGGATATAAAGGCTTTGAGATTTTTGATCAAAATAAATTTGGTGTCACAGAATTTCAAAATAAGGTGTATTATTTGCAAGCTCTTCAAGGCGAGTTAACTCGTACGATTGAACAAATGGCTGAAGTTGAAAAGGCCCGTGTTCACATTGTCATGACCGAAGACAGTCTGTATAAGAAAAATGAAAAACCGGCTACTGCTTCTGTCATGTTGAAACTTCGTCAATCTGCGCAATTGTCAAAAGAACAGGTAAAAGGTATTGTTAATCTCGTTGCACATAGTGTTCAAGGGTTGAAACCGGAAAATGTTACTGTTGTCGACAGTTTAGCGCGTGTATTGAATAATGACCAATCTGATACGCCTCAAATGGCTGGTACTGTTACAATAACGCAACTTGAACTTACTAAAAAAATGCAGGAAGATGTCCAGAAAAATGTCCAAACCCTTCTAGAACAAGTTCTGGGAACTGGTAAGGCTGCGGCTAGAGTCAGTGTGGAGCTGAACTTTGATCAACGAACTTTGGACCGTCAGGTTTTTGAACCCGTTGTAGACGACAAGGGAATAATCCGCAGTTCTCAGGATATCAGTGAATCATTTAAGGGAACATCAGCTGCTCCGGGGGGAGTACCTGGAACAACTTCCAATATTCCCGGGTATGTTACTGCAAATGCTGGCCAGTCTAATTATGACAAAAAAGAAGTCACTCGGAATTATGAAATTAATGAGATGAAAGAAAAAGTTATTAGTTCTCCCGGCTCCATAAGGCGCCTTACAGTAGCTGTTCTCGTTGATAACAATGTAACGAAAGCACAGCAAGATAGCATTACGAAAGTCGTCGCCTCTGCCGTAGGACTTAATCCTGCCCGGGGTGATGTCATTTCAGTTGAAAGTATTCCCTTTAGTACTGAAGTTGCAGATAAACAGAAAAAAGAAGAGCAGCTTTATGAACAGCAGGCCAGACAAGATATGTGGCTGAAGATTGCTGCAGTTGTAGCTGCTACAGCATTAGTCTTATACATGATTCGCCACTTTGCACGTCGCAGACAGTTAGAGGAAGATCTGGAAATAGCTGCTGCTATGGCACCTCTTGATGAATTAGAAGAGCCTAAGCAAAAAGAACTTTCGCAACAAGAAATGGAAAGGGCTCAGCAGCGTGAAGTTATTGAGAAACTTGCCAAAACAAGGCCTGATGATGCAGCCCAATTAATCAAAATGTGGTTAGTTGATGAATAACAAGGGAGGAGTGAGGTGCCGTGTATCAATCAAATGAATTGACTGGCAAACAAAAAGCGGCTATCTTGTTAATTTCCCTTGGCCCGGATATTTCTGCTCAAGTTTTTAAACATTTAAAAGAAGAGGAAATAGAGAAGCTGACCCTTGAAATTGCCAATCAACGAAAAATACCACAAGAACAAAAAGATAAGGTTTTGTCTGAGTTTCACCAAATGTGTCTTGCTAAAGATTACATATCTTCAGGTGGGCTTGATTATGCCCGAGAAATATTAGAAAAGGCTCTGGGCGCTGAGAAGGCTGTTTTAATTATCAATCGCCTTACATCCAGCCTGCAGATTAGACCATTTGATTTTGCCCGTAAAACTGATCCCGGTCAACTATTAAACTTTATTCAAAATGAGCATCCACAGACAATCGCACTTATCATGGCATATTTACAAGCGGAACAATCGGCAGCCATTTTATCAGCTTTGCCACCTGACCGCCAGGTAGATGTAGCTAAGCGCATTGCTACTATGGATCGAACATCGCCTGATGTTATTAAAGATGTTGAGCGAATTCTTGAACGTAAGCTCTCATCTCTTGTTACGCAAGATTTTACTGCCGCAGGCGGTGTTGATTCTATTGTCGAAGTATTGAACAGGGTAGACCGGACAACCGAACGGACCATTATTGAAAATCTGGAAGTTCAGCATCCTGAACTTGCTGAAGAAATCAAAAAACGGATGTTTGTATTTGAAGATATTGTTCTGCTTGATGATCGCTCGCTGCAGCTTGTGTTGCGTGAAATTGAGTCGAAAGATCTGGCGCTTGCTCTTAAGGCTTCCTCTAGTGAAGTTGCCGAGAAAATTTACCGCAATATGTCCAAACGAGCTTCAGAAATGTTACGGGAAGAAATTGAATACATGGGACCTGTCCGTATTCGCGATGTAGAAGAAGCACAGCAAAAAATTGTTAATGTAATACGCAAACTCGAAGAGTCGGGTGAAATTATTGTTTCCCGTGGCAAAGGGGACGAGATAATTGCCTAAGATTATCAAAAGTATTGATATTAGTGATGCACCTATTGTTTTCATCAATGTTCCAGAGCCAATTTGTGAAAAAGAAGATACGTTACCAGTAGAGCCTAGTCAAACTCCAGCTGAGATTGACCCGATTGTGACTGAAAAAGCTCAAGCCATTCTTGCAACGGCACAAGAAGAAGCTGCTGCTTGTTTGGCAGCAGCTACCCAAACTGCTCAAATGCAGTGTGAGGAAGCACATAAGCAAGGATATCAGCAAGGTCATGGGCAGGGGCACCAACAGGGGTATGAGGACGGTTATAAAGAAGGGAAAGAAGCTGCTGCCCAGGAGATGCAAACTAAACTGGATAGTGCAATTGCAAAAGCAGAGCAAACACTATTTTTTGCAGAGCAGCAGGCAAAAGACATTATTATCGGTGCCGAACGGCAAATTATTGACATTGCTATGGCTATGGTGAGTAAAATATTGGCAAGAGAAGTTGAAGAAAACCCAATGGTTATTTTACCGATTGTTACGGCGGCGCTAAATAAGGTTCGTGATCAAGAGCAAATTGAAATTAGAGTTCATCCGGAGGAATATAATTTGTTGTTGCAAGCTCGCAAGGATTTACAAATGGTGGTAGGACGAGAGCAGGCTTTGCAAATTGTAGCCGATCAAACAATAGCGCCGGGTGGCTGTGTAATTGATACCGCCTATGGTAGTGTTGATGCTCGGATTGATACTCAATTTGACACTCTTCGTAAAGCTCTAGCTGAAGTAATACCATGAGTACCATAGATTTTGATAAATACTTTTCTATCATTAAAAACACGGCTTCTATGAAATTTAATGGTAAAATCACCCAGATAATTGGTTTGGTAATTGAATCACAGGGACCGAATGTAAATCTTGGTGAACTTTGCTATATTTATCCGAGATCCGGGCAACAGCCAATTCCTGCAGAAGTGGTGGGATTTCGTCAAGAACGGGTTCTTTTAATGCCTGTCGGTGAAATGCAGGGGATAGGCCCTGGTTGTGATGTTGTAGCGGCTCAGCAAACATTAAAAGTGCCAGTGGGTATGCACCTTTTAGGCAGGATTTTGGATGGTTTAGGAAATCCGATAGATGGTCGTGGCCCGCTGCTCAGTAATTGTTGCTACCCCTTGCATGCTATGCCGCCTCCACCGCTTAGCCGTCGCCGCATAACAGAAAAATTATCGGTTGGTGTTAGAGCAATTGACAGTTTGCTCACCCTTGGACGGGGCCAGCGTGTTGGAATTATGGCCGGTAGCGGAGTGGGAAAAAGCACCTTATTGGGTATGATAGCGCGTAATACCGAAGCAGATGTCAGTGTTGTTGCTTTAGTTGGCGAACGTGGCAGAGAAGTACGTGAGTTTATTGAGCGAGATTTGGGCGAAGAAGGTTTGAAGCGATCGGTAGTGGTAGTAGCGACATCTGACCAGCCTGCGCTGGTGCGACTTAAAGGGGCTATGACAGCGACTTCAATTGCCGAGTATTTTCGCGATCAAGGACTTGATGTTATGTTAATGATGGATTCGGTTACCCGGTTTGCAATGGCCCAGCGGGAGGTTGGATTAACGGTAGGAGAACCACCTGCCACCCGGGGATATACGCCCTCTGTATTTTCTTTACTGCCTAAGTTATTGGAACGCTCTGGAACCGGAGAACAAGGATCTATTACCGGCATCTATACCGTTTTAGTTGATGGCGACGACATGAATGAACCAATTGCCGATGCAGTAAGAGGTATATTGGATGGTCATATTATTCTTTCGCGAGACCTGGCCGCTCAAAATCATTATCCTGCTATTGACGTATTAGCTAGTGTAAGCCGCGTTATGATGGAAATCGTTGATAAAAATCATTGGCATGCCGCTCAAAAACTGCGCTCTGTTTTAGCTACCTATCGTGAAGCGGAAGATCTGATTAATATCGGAGCTTATGTGAAAGGCAGCAATGCTAATATTGATCAAGCTGTCGATCTAATTAGTGCCGCCAAAGGTTTCTTGCAGCAACAAGTATATGAAAAAACTACTTTGGAAGAAACCATAAAGAATCTGCAGTCTGTTGTACAGTCCTCATGACTGGAGCTGGGGGCTTGAATGAAACAATTTAAATTTCAACTGGAAGCATTACTGCGAATGAGACGGATGCAAAAAGACGAAGCTCAAATGCGCCTTGCCCAGGCAACTAGTCAATATCATATCGAATTAGCTGCACTCCAGAACTTACAAAGTGAGCAGAAAAACCTGATGGACCTGTTTCGGGCTAATCAAGTTAAAAAGCAAACAGTAGATACACTTAAGAATTATTATTATTACTTCGATAAACTTAATATAAACATTGCTGCTCAACAGGAACAAGTCGAAATAGCTGAACAATACCGTTGTACATGTTTAGCTGCTTTAGAAGCGGCAACTACAAATCATAAGCTGGTAGAAAAGTTAAAAGAAAAAAGATTGGACGAATATAGGGCGGAAGTATTACAGCAAGATCAAAAAATGCTTGATGAACTTGGAATGCAAGTCTTCATGCGGAATCGCTAGGTGTGATATGGATAGTATAAACCGTGTTTTACAACGCATTGACGCAATCGAACAGCGCTTTAAGAGAACCTCCCAGACTGACAAAGGCTTTGCCTCGCTATTATCAAGAACAGAGCAAACAGATAAGCCATCAGTTGCAGGTAGCGACACCGGTGAAATTGCCAAAATAATCCACGTTGCTGCCAGAAAGTATGATGTGGACCCTAAATTAGCAATTGCTGTTGCGAAAACTGAATCTAATATGACTGCTGATGCTGTGTCATCAACAGGCGCAGTTGGAGTTATGCAGCTTATGCCGGAAACGGCGCGGGCAATGGGAGTACGCAATATTTATGACCCTCGTGAAAATATTGACGGCGGCGTAAAATACTTGAAGCAAATGCTGACAACCTTTAATGGTGATATTGAAAAATCGGTAGCTGCTTATAACGCTGGACCAACTGCTGTGACAAAGTATAATGGAGTGCCGCCATATTCTGAAACGCAAGCCTATGTGGGGAAAGTACTCGCTTTATATAGTTGATGCTTTATAAGTTAATACGAGTAAAGGAATTGCTATGGCTGATAAAACAAAAAAAACAATACCTCCTGTGCCACGACAAACGGTACCTTTGCCAAAGCCGAAACCGAAATTCAGGTTTAGTCTGCTGAAGCTGGCAGTAATATTGTTATTTCTTCTTGTATTGGGGAGCGCTGGTTTTGCTGCAGGTGTATATTTAAACATTATTGACGTAAATAAACTGGCTACTGATTGGAAACTGCATCAATATCCGGTAATCGGTCAGTATTTTCCTGCACCGCTGCAGACTAACTTTGAAACGGTGGAAATAACGGATGCTGTTTCTGAGCAACCAGTTCAGCCGGCCCAATCAATACCTGCCAATAAACCGGAAGCAGTGGTACAGCAGGAAATGCCGCTGACAAGCGCTGAAATGGAAAAAATGGAAAAAATTAAACAGCAAGAAGAGGCAAAGCGTGTAGGAAAGTTATCGCGGTTATATGGTGCAATGAAGCCTGAAGAGGCTGTACCAATCCTGAATCAGCTTGATGATCAGGAGATACTGGTGATTTTTAGTAAAATGGAAGAAGAACAAGTGGCCAAATTGTTAGCGAATTTCGACAGTAAGCGGGCAGCCAGATTAACGCAAGCCATGTTAAAAAACAAACCTCTATAAAGATTTGATAACGTTAGCGAAAGGAGGTGAAAAAATGGCTGAAATAAGTTTAGCTTTGCCGCAACCCGAAACTGCTCCTAATACAGCGTTACCAGCTAATGTGAAGAATGCCAAACCAAGTTCAGGGAAAAAAGACGGATCTTTTGGAGCAATTTTGGACTCTACTGCCGGTACAGCAACAGATACTAAGAAAACTGAAGGCAACACCGAATCAGTTAAGCCGGTCGGCAATGACAATCTTGCTTTTTGGGCACTTGGTGGCATAATGCTTACCTCCCTGGTAGTGAATACTGAGGAGCAGCAAACAAGTCCTGCTCAAGCGGCGGGTATTGCCGATAGTATAACGGGAGTTCCGGCTAATACAACATTGCCTGCAGCAATACTTACTAACCTAGCGACCCAAAGCATGGTTACGCCTAAACAGGTAACTGAACAAGCAGTAAGCAGCAATGAAAATGTAGCTCTTGAAAGCACACTCATTCCCAATAGGATAGTCCAAAATACGCAAACTGTACCAACCGGCTTGCCGTCGCTTACTACTTCGACTCCGGCTGAGCCTGTTCGTGGACAAGCTGCGGATATTTTGCCAAGCATGTCTACCCCAGTGCCGGTTTTGACTGGACAACCAGAAGATACGGGAAATATTGATGCTCAAAAAGCAGTGCTCATAACTAATTTGCTCAATATGAATAGTGGGCAAGAAGTCGCTGGTAATATTGCCGGTAACAACCTCGCAGTGCTTTCTGTTACAACAAATCCAATTGTTACAACAAACCCAATTGTTGCAACAGCTGCAGTAGTTTCCGATAAAAGCAACAGTCCAATTCCCAAGAAGGCAGCTGAAAGATCCGCTGTAGTTAATGAGCCGCTCGCTGCAGCTACGGAAGACGGCAGCTTTAAAAACGTGGTTAATGCAGTTATGCCAAAAGAAAACTCGACACCAGGTAAGGAAGAGCAGCACCAACAGCAACAAGATTCTGCACAGGCAACTGATACACAGCTGCAGAGTTTGCCGCTAACCGATCAGAATTCTAATAGTGAGTATGCAAAAGTTGAATCCGGTTTAAACAGGCAAGCGTTTGTGATCGATAATGTACAAGTTAGCAATTCTCCTAAACCAGTCGAAGTTATCGCTCCCGTAACTGGGCCCGAGGCCACATATGTACCAGAGGATCCACATAACATTACCAGTCAGATCGTCGAGCAAGCCAGAATGATTAATCGCGTTAATAACTCGGAAATGGTTGTGAAGTTAAAGCCCGAGCACTTAGGGGAATTAACCTTGAAAGTATCGGTAGAAAATGGTGCTGTTAGTGCATCCTTTCACTCTAACAACCAGGAAGTGCGAACCGTTATTGAGGCGTCGTTAACACAATTACGACAAGAATTATCTAATCAAGGCTTAAAAGTTGAAAATGTTGGCGTATATGCAGGACTTAATCAGTTCTTCTCTAACGATCAGCAACAGGCTACTCCTCAACAACAAATTAAATTTAAGAATCGCAAACAGGAACAGAGTTTTATTGAAGCGGCTGAAGCAATAGCCGTCTTACCGGATGTTGCCGCAGCAGGTGTAGATTATCGTATCTAAGTAAGGAGGGCGTATTTAATGAGTACAGCAGCAATAAATAATTCCAGCCAAACAACTACAAGTACTACTACCTCAAAGTCTAATGATACACTGGGAAAAGATGATTTCTTAAAGATGCTGGTTACCCAATTGCGTTACCAGGATCCCATGCAGCCGATGGAAGATAAAGAGTTTATTGCTCAAATGGCGCAGTTTTCCAGCTTGGAGCAAATGCAAAACATGAATGCCGCCATGATAACAACTCAGGCAACAAGCCTAATTGGTAAAGAAATACACTGGCTGGACGATCAAGGTAACGACAAATCAGGAGTAGTCAGTGCAGTTACAACCTATGAGGGAGTTTCCAAGTTAATTGTTGGCGACACTTCGGTAGGTATGGAGAAAGTTTATAAAGTTTCAATCCCGGCTACTGAAGATGAGACTTGATTTGACCGCCCTGTAGAGAAAGTTTATAAAGCTGCAAACCCATAGGAGTTGATGATATGGGAGACAATCGAATCTATTATCCGCAGACACCATTAATACAGACCCCGCAAATCAATAAAAATTCACCAACGAAACCAAGCACTTCGTCTTCCGGTTCCGGTATAACTTTTAACCAGGTACTTGAAAAGCAGCTTAACGGTGAGATTAAATTCTCTCAGCATGCCTTGCAACGCCTGCAAAGTCGTAATATCAAACTAGATGAAGCTGCTATGAACAAATTAAGTGGTGCTGTTGACAAAGCTGCACAAAAAGGTGCTAAAGAATCACTCATACTGATGAATAATTTAGCCCTAGTGGTAAGTGTCAAAAATAGGACGGTCATTACGGCGATGGATGAATCGAGTATGAAAGAAAGTGTCTTTACTAACATTGATAGTGCTGTAATTGTGTAAATGGGCTGGACCTCTTGAGGAAGCCCAAGCCGCAGATTGACTGATGCGGCATAGAAAATACAATAAAAATTTAGGGAGGTCAATATATCATGATGCGTTCTCTTTATGCCGGTGTTTCCGGCCTGCGTAATCATCAAACCCGGATGGATGTCATCGGCAATAATATTGCTAACGTAAATACTGTTGGGTTTAAAGCTAGCCGTGTTACTTTTCAGGACGTTTTGAGTCAAACCATGCAAGGTGCTTCAGCCGGTAATGGCAGTAAAGGCGGTACCAACCCCATGCAGGTTGGCCTTGGCATGGGAGTTGCCAGTATTGACACACTCTTTACTGACGGCAGCTTCCAGCCTACAGGCAAGCCCACTGACCTTTCCATACAAGGTCAAGGTTTCTTTATTCTCACTGATGGAACGAATCAAGTATATACTCGTGCCGGAAACTTTGATTTCGATAACGAAGGTAATTACTTGGTACCCGGAACAGGCTATAAAGTGGCTGGCTGGGTAGCTGATGCTTCTGGTACCATCAATCCTAATGGTCCGGTAACAGGCATTCAAATACCAGTAGGCTCATCTATGGCTGCTAAAGTTAGTACTCTAACAACCAATACCGGTAATTTGTCAGCTGATGCAGCGGTTGGCTCTACTGCTCAGGCATCTACCGATATATACGACTCCTTAGGTATTGCTCATAAAATGAATACAACTTATTATAAGGTTGACAACACGACCTGGTTATCGAAAACTACCGTTACCGACGGATCTATCACGACTGCTTCTCAGTGGCAGCAAATCAGATTTAATACGGATGGCTCTTTTAAAGATGCACTTACAGTTAATCCGCCGGCAACCACTGCAACGTCACTTACTATTCCAAGCCTGCAAATGGATAATACTCCTAACGCAGTTCACACAGCAAACCATACCGTTATTGATGCCGACGGAATTCCCCATTCTGTTGCTATGACATTTACAACTAACGCAACAGGAGATGGCTGGAATTATAAGATTGCTGAATCGGGTGTTAAGAATCCGACAGTTGTCGAAGGCACAATGGCTTGGAGTGGTACAGCCTATACAGGAATAACTATTCCAGTCGTAGTTTCAGCAGGGGGAACAAATTATAGCTTTGCTGTAACGACTCCAACAGCACCTGCAGCGGCTTTTAACGCAGCTATTTCTGCTCCAACTTATACTGCCAAAACTACGCTTGATAACTATGGCATCACTCCTACTACCGGAGCGACAGCTATGTCTATTCAGTCTAATTTAAACGCAACATCATCCTATGCTGGTGAATCAACAATTCAAATGACGAAAGATGGCTATGGAGCGGGTACGCTTGATACAACTTATATCGACAGCACCGGTATTATTGTGGGTACTTTCACCAATGGACAGACCAAGAATCTCGGGCAGGTTGCTTTAGCTACCTTTAACAATCCTTCCGGCTTAAATAAGGTTGGCGACAACATGTTTACTAAGTCCACTAACTCGGGAGATGAGAAAATAGGTACTTCCGGTTCTGGCGGCAGAGGAACATTCAACCCCGGCTCTCTGGAAATGGCTAATGTTGATTTAGCACAAGAATTTAGCAACATGATTATTACTCAACGTGGATTCCAGGCAAACTCTAAGATTATTACGACAACAGACCAAATGTTAGAAGAGTTAGCTAATCTCAAACGCTAATTGGTAAAAGTGAGGGGGGGATTTGCATCCCCCTTAATCCGATTTTTATGGAGGAGTGCGCAATGATTAAATTGACTCGTCTTAAATGTCCCGACGAATTTGTCCTAAATGCAGAACTGATAGAAACAATTGATGAAACTCCTGATACGGTGATTACTTTAACAAGTGGCAGAAAGTTAATTGTCGAGGAATCGATGGATGACGTTGTTCGTAGAATTATGGATTACCGCCGCGCTTTAAGTCGCAATTTCCGCTGATAATCTTACTATATACCAAAAAAACAAGAAAAAAGAGGATTATTGGCTTTAGGCGAGAACGTACTTGAAACGGATTTCGCAAAATAGATATACTTTATACTCAAATACATACGAATGCGAGGTGTGAAAAGTGCCAGAAGGAGCAAAAAAGTTTCCGTTAATGTTGGTAGTTAGCCTTGTAGTGGTTGGTTTACTGCTAGCTGGTGGAATCTCCTATTTTATTGCAACCAAAATAGTTGCAGATAAAGGGGATAAAAAGGTAACTCGTGAGCCCGGTGTGTTTATTAAACTAGGTGATGCTAAAGATGGTTTAGTGCTTAACATCGGCGGCGTAAATAGTGGCAGATACCTGAAAATAGGACTTATTGTTGAACTTAAGCCAGTTCAGAAGGAAGTTGCTAAAGAAGGGAAGATGCCATCTGCCGAGGAAATTAAAATATTAGATACAGCCGTTCATGTCTTGCGTTCACAGAAGATAGAAGAATTTGAACCTGGAAAGCAAGAGACTCTCAAAGAAACAATTAAGAATAAAATTAATGAAGCATTAGGCTCAGATCGTGTTTATGAAGTCTATATTACTAACTTTGTTTTACAATAATTAATCGTAGCCTCATTGGAACAAAATCAGTTATAATAAAATAGCAGCACGAAAGGGGGGCGGAAATTTGGCAGGACCAGAGGTATTGTCACAAGCCGAGATAGATGACTTGTTATCAGCGCTATCCACTGGCGTAGTTTCGGCAGAAGAAATCAGAAGCGAACAAAAGCAGAAGAAAATTAAAATTTATGACTTCAAACGTCCTGATAAATTCTCCAAAGACCAAATTCGTACCCTTTATATGCTTCACGAGAATTTCGCCAGATTACTTAATACGTATCTCTCAGCTCATCTTCGTACATTGATTCACATCAATGTTGCATCAGTCGACCAGTTGACATATGAAGAATTCATTCGCTCTCTACCTAATCCCAGTGTGATCAATGTCTTTCAAATGCGTCCTTTAAAAGGTAATGCTATCTTAGAAATTAACCCTAACATTGTATTTTCAATTATTGACAGGCTTTTTGGCGGTCCCGGATTACCGCCGGCTAAACCGCGGCCGCTGACTGATATTGAGGAAGCCATCACTCGCAGAGTAATTAACAAAGCATTGGAATCCTTTCAGGAGGCTTGGAAACAGGTTGTAGCAATTGAACCGCGAGCTGATGTAATTGAAACAAACCCTCAATTTACGCAGATTGTGCCACCAAATGACATGGTAGTTATCATTACGTTACAAACCAAAATAGGACAGGCTGAAGGTCTTATTAATATTTGTATACCCTATTTGGTTTTAGAACCGATTATGTCCAAGCTGACGACAACTTTTTGGGTGGCCTCTTCTATTGCCAAACAGTCTTCGCAAGAAAATGTTACAGCTCTGCAGCGCAAATTAGAACGGGCTCCCATACCTATCATTGTAGAGATGGGGAGAGTTACGGTTACTGTGCAGGAGTTGTTAGAATTAGCTGTTGGTGATGTTATGCAATTGGAAACCCGGGTGGAGGATGACCTAAACATTATTATAGGTACTAAAGAAAAATTTAAATGCAAGCCTGGGCTTGCAGGTCATAAACTGGCAATCCAAATTACCGAAGTACTATCGGGAGGAGATGACAACGATGAATGACGGATTTCTCTCTCAGGAAGAAATAGATGCATTGCTGCGAGGTGATCAACTTACATCTCCTGCCCAACCGGACTTATCCGATATGGAAAAAGATGCGCTTGGCGAGATTGGTAATATTTCTATGGGAAGCGCTGCAACTACTCTTTCCATACTTCTTGGCAGACGAGTATCTATTACTACTCCCCGCGTTTCTATATCAAGTTTAAGTGCTATTCAAGAGCAATACCCAATCCCTTATTTAGTAATTGAAGTTGGGTATACACAAGGAATAGTTGGTACGAATTTATTGGCAATGCGCGAACAAGATGCACTTATTATTGCCGACTTAATGATGGGAGGGGATGGTTCCAATCCGCCTACCGAACTAAATGAATTATACATGAGTGCAGTCGGTGAAGCGATGAATCAAATGATGGGTTCTACTGCTACATCTATGTCGACTGTTTTCAAAAAGAAAATTGATATTGCTCCTCCCAAAGTGAATGTCATTGATTTTGCTGTTGATCCTTCTATTACCGGTACCATTCCGGCAGAAGAACCGATCGTTCGGGTTTCTTTCCGCATGGAAGTTGAAGATTTAATTGATAGTGAAATTATGCAAATTATATCTGTAAATGTTGCTAAAGAGATGGTGGAAAGTTTGATGAATGCTGTTCAACCGGCTGCAGCTCCTGCAGCGCCAGCACCTAAACCTGTTGCCACACCTCAGCCACAAATGATGGATTCAACTCCAGCTTATGCACAGCAGATGTCTATGCCGAAATCACAAGCTCAGCCACAACCTAATGTGGCAGTGCAGCCAGTTCAATTTGCTCCTTTGAAACCAGCGGGAATACCGGCTATTGATCCCAATATTGCTTTAATTATGGATGTGCCTTTGCAAGTGACGGTAGAATTAGGGCGCACTCGTAAACTAATCCGAGAAATTCTTGAGTTATCGCCCGGTTCTGTTGTAGAGTTAGACAAATTAGCCGGTGAGCCAGTAGATATTTTGGTTAACGGCAAACTCATTGCCAAAGGTGAAGTCGTTGTTATTGATGAAAACTTTGGCGTCCGTGTAACCGATATCGTTAGTCCTATTGAACGAGCAAGTAATCTTCAATAAATGTAAGTTAAATTATCTGACAGGAGAGATTGATTGATGGCAATTAGAGTTTTAGTTGTGGATGATGCTGCTTTTATGAGAATGATGATTAAGGATATTTTAAGTAAAAATGGTTATGAAATTATCGGTGAGGCTGAAAACGGCTTGAAAGCAATAGAAAAATATCAGGAGCTGCGCCCGGACTTGACTACAATGGATATTACGATGCCTGAATTGGATGGCATTAGCGCAGTTAAACAAATTAAAAAGCTGGATCCTGCTGCCAAAGTTATTATGTGTAGTGCGATGGGGCAACAAGCGATGGTTATTGAAGCAATTCAATCGGGCGCTCGTGATTTTATTGTAAAGCCATTCCAACCTGACCGAGTGTTGGAAGCTGTTCGCAAAGCAGTTGGCTAAAATGGTTAAAGCTTTGCCTGCCGGATTTTGTCTGGTGCTAGTATTGTTGATCATCGCTATGACAATCGGGCAGGCTTATGCCCAGGAACAAGATTCAAATTATCTTAAATATCAAGACCCTACGCCGCCCGCTACTTCCGTATTATCAACAATTGCTTATATCTTTACGTTGTTGCTGGCGTTTGCCGTTGTAATTGGTCTGGCTTATTTCACATCCCGTGTACTAGGGCAGAAGCTGGGACGAGGGATTAATAACAGCAGCCGGGTTTTGTCTACCGTATCCTTAGGTGCAAACCGGACATTGCAAGTAGTTGAAGTCGCCGGTAAAGTTTTAGTTCTTGGTGTATCAGAGCATAGTATCACTTTATTGCAAGAAGTAACAGATGTGGAGGAAATCAATAAACTCCGTAATATTCCCAGTAGTTCTGCTGACTCTACCTTTGATCAAGTTTTTCAACGTCAGTTGTCATCGTTGCAAGTTATGTCGCAGAAATTCCCTACTGCTTTCGGTTCTAACCGTCGGCTTGAATCTGAACAAGAACAAGAGAAGAGGTAGAGCAGTGAAGAGGCTGTTGCTCATAGTAATTGCCGGTAGTTTTTTTACCATACTGCCGAACTTTGTTGAAGCGGCACCGCTAATACCGGTACCCAATCTAAATATTGGTGTTGAAACTGCCAATAATCCTAAAGATGTTGCCCTTAGTTTACAGATATTACTCACGTTGACCATTCTGTCACTGGCACCATCTATATTGATTATGATGACTTCCTTTACGAGAATTATTGTGGTGCTTTCCTTTTTGCGCAGTGCTCTGGGAACGCAGCAAATGCCTCCCAATCAGGTGTTAGTTGGGTTGGCGCTATTTTTAACCTTTTATACGATGTCACCCTACTGGGAAGTAGTAAACACTAACGCACTGCAACCTTACATGGCTAATGCAATAACACAGGATACTGCTATGACAGAGGCAATGAAACCGATGCGGGAGTTTATGTTAAAACAAACGCGCGAGAATGATCTGGCTTTGTTTGTCAATCTGTCGGAAATGCCAAGACCTAATTCGCCGGAAGATATTCCGACTACAACGATCATCCCTGCATTTATGATTAGTGAATTAAAGACGGCTTTTCAGATTGGCTTTCTCATCTATATACCGTTTATTGTTATTGACATGGTTGTTGCAAGTACGTTAATGTCCATGGGAATGATGATGGTACCGCCCGTTATGATTTCTTTGCCATTTAAAATATTGTTGTTTATTTTGGTAGATGGCTGGCACTTAATCATTCGGTCTCTAATTACAAGTTTTAGCTAGAGGAGGTCTGTTATGTCCGGTGATATGGCACTCCAAGTCGGGCGTGACGCTCTGTATATGGTAATGCTGGTGTCAGCTCCGATGTTGGGTTTTGGACTATTGGTAGGCGTATTGGTAAGCATCTTTCAAGCAACTACTCAGATTCAGGAACAAACTTTAAGTTTTATTCCTAAAATTATTGCTGTATTTGCTGCTATCTTAATTTTTGGGCCGTGGATGTTGAGCCTGCTAGTAGACTATACGCGTAGTATTTTCGTCAGCTTGCCGCAAATGATCCGCTAGACAGGTGGTTATACTTGGACATTTATGCGCTTTTATCTAATCAATTAGGTTTTTTCTTATTAATCTTTATTCGGGTTAGCGGGATTTTTACAACGGCTCCTATCTTCGGCAGCCGTAATTTTCCTGTTTATGCAAAAGCAGGATTGTCGCTTATTATTGCTTATATTTTAATGCCTATGGTGTATACAACGACAGCCGTTGTTCCGGATCAATTACTGCTTTATGTTTTTGTATTAGCTGGTGAATTGTTGATTGGCTTAATACTTGGCTGGGTAAGTTCACTTATCTTTTCTGCAGTGCAAATGGCCGGGCAATTATTAGACATGCAGATAGGATTTGGAATTGTCAATGTTATCGACCCGCAATTTGGTCAGCAAGTACCATTAGTTGGCAATTTCAAATACATCCTTGCATTATTAACCTTCTTAGTTACTAATGGACATCATGTTTTATTATCCGCTTTGTTCAACAGTTTTAAGCTTGTACCGGTAACCGGAGTTGTTTTTCATACTTCTCTAAGCGAATTAATTGTTAACCTGATATTCGCTGTTTTTATCACCGCTCTTAAGATTAGTTTACCTGTCTTAGTAGCGCTTTTACTAACTGACGTAGCGCTAGGTATACTCGCCAAAACAATGCCGCAAATGAATATATTTGTAGTAGGTGTTCCAGGAAAGATATTTATTGGTTTGTTTGTATTAGCTCTGGCATTCCCGTTTTATATTGCCTTTTTGGAGGTAGGATTTAATGCCATGTATAAAGACATATACCGAGTCCTTGGCACCTTCCAATAAAGACTACATAAGGTTAATTAATTTTGACTTGCAATTATTTAGCCAGGAGAAAACGGAAGAAGCAACCCCCAAGCGCAAGAGCGATGCCCGGAATAAGGGCCAAGTTGCTAAAAGTGTAGAAATTAATTCGGCTTTTATCATTTTGGCGGCATTTTTAGCATTAAAGCTAGTTAGTCCCATGATTTATCTTGAATTATCCAATTACATGCGCTTAGTTTTTTCTAATATTGCGAGAAATGATTTTACTATAACAGAGGCGCATGTTTTGTTTATAGATTTTGCAATAGTCTTTTTGAAAACAGCATTACCGGTTATGGTAGTTATATTAATTATTTCACTTGCTGCCAATATGCTGCAGGTTGGGTTTAATTTTACATTAGAGCCTATCATGCCTAATTTTGGTAAACTTAATCCTTTAACCGGATTTCAACGATTGTTTTCTAAACGATCCTTGGTTGAATTGGTAAAGTCTTTTATCAAAATTGCTGTTGTTGGTTATTTTATCTACCAGTTTATTTTAAAAGAAACGTTGGAATTGCCCAAATTAATTAATTTGGAGCTTATTGAGTCATTACAGTTAGCAGGCGGTTTAATCCTTGACTTGGCCTTCCAAATTGGAGCAGTTATTTTAGTACTGGCAGTATTAGATTACTTTTATCAATGGTGGCAACATAATGAAAGCCTAAAAATGTCGAAGCAAGAGGTAAAAGAGGAGTTTAAGCAGTCTTAAGGTAACCCGCAAATAAAAGGGAAAATTAAGGAACGTCAACGGGCAATGGCGATGCAGCGCATGATGCAGGAAATTCCGAAGGCCAGTGTGGTAGTGACCAATCCAACCCATTATGCTGTTGCCTTGAAGTATGAAAAAGATATGGCTGCACCATTGGTCGTCGCCAAGGGGCAAGATTTTTTGGCTCAGCGAATTAAAGACACAGCTAAGAAACATGGTGTTACAATTGTTGAAAATAAACCATTAGCGCGTTCCCTGTATAGTGCGACTGATATTGGCGAAGCTGTACCGCCTGAATTGTATCAAGCCATTGCCGAGGTGCTGGCTTACGTCTATCGTCTTAAAAAACGTTTGTCCTAAATAGAAGGAGAGAAAATATTTTATGGCTACTCGCACACCAGCTTTTAGCAGTCTTTTAAAATACAGTGATATATTAGTAGCCGTTGCCATCATTACAATAGTAGTAATGATGATCATTCCATTACCCACTTTTTTGCTGGATATTTTCTTATCATTTAACATAACATTTTCGCTAATTATCGTAATGGTGGCAATTTATAATACAGAACCACTGGACTTTTCTGTTTTCCCATCATTATTGCTTATCACAACGTTGTTTCGATTAGCGCTTAATGTTTCGTCTACCCGCTTAATTTTACTGGAAGGTTATGCGGGAGAGGTTATTACTGCATTCGGAAATTTTGTTGTTGGCGGTAATGCTGTTGTTGGCTTTATCGTTTTTGTTATTTTGATTATCATTCAGTTTATTGTTATTACCAAGGGGGCAGAACGAGTGGCGGAAGTAGCCGCTCGCTTTACTTTAGACGCTATGCCGGGTAAACAAATGAGTATTGATGCCGATTTGAATGCCGGCTTAATTTCTGATGCAGATGCACGGCTAAGACGTAAGAAAATACAGCGGGAAGCTGATTTTTATGGCGCAATGGATGGCGCTAGCAAATTTGTCAAAGGTGATGCGATTGCGGCC
>Ga0366786_1032_pt1 | contig 26432 bp, 25 predicted proteins | sample TotcelHN113001M9_FD_207046 | JGI IMG/M metagenome (GOLD analysis project Ga0366786, IMG submission 207046) | Enriched cells from coal bed in the Powder River Basin, Montana, United States - Total cells N11 rep2 HSBNCT.N11.300.1.M9 ... | reverse complement strand
AAGTTACCTCTGTTGACCTTTGCGGAGAAGTTAAGCAAATTAATACAAAGAAAGGGCATTCATACCAGGCGCGGGCAATTATCCTGGCGCCTGGCGCGCAGCCCCGTCTGCTGAATATTCCTGGCGAAAAAGCATTACGGGGAAATGGGGTGTCGTATTGCGCTACATGTGATGCAGAGTTTTATCAGGATCAGGATGTGGTCGTTGTAGGCAATGGAGATGCTGCCATCGAAGAGGCCATGTACATAACCAAGTTTGCCCGCAAAGTAACGATTATTGTTATTCATGATGAAGGGATTGTCGACTGTAATCGTGCCAGTGCGGAAAAAGCATTTCATCACAGGCAAATTGAATTTGTCTGGAATTCTGTCTTAACTGAAATTAAGGGTGATTTGGAAGTAGCAGCTGTTGTACTTAAAAACCTCAAAACTGGCGAACTGACAGAAATGCCTGCCAATGGTGTATTCATATATGTTGGTATGATACCGGGAACAGGTTTTTTGAAAAATCAGGTTGAGCTTGATAAGTGTGGTTATATCATAGCTGAACCGTCGATGGAAACATCAGCGGAGGGTGTTTTTGCCGCCGGTGATGCGACGGTAAAATATTTGAGACAGGTCGTCACAGCCGCAAATGACGGGGCAGTTGCGGCTGTTGCTGCCGAGCGGTATCTCGAAGAAGAGCACAGCTTTAAACAGGAAATAATGAATGCTGAGACTCCGGTGTTATTAGCCTTTTGGAACCCTGCAAACTCAGAATGTATAAACTGGCTGTTGCACCTCGAAGCTCTGGCGAGCGTAATAGAGAAGCGTGTTAAATTGGTGAAGATTGATATATCCCGCAAAAAGCGACTGGCACAAAGGTACAAAGTAGAAGAGATTCCCTCAGTAGTAGTATTGAATAAGGGGAATTTGCTAAGACAAGTTACCGGCGAAGTGGGTGCGCGTTGCTTTCGATTAGATGACAGTAAATTGGCCGGATTAATAGAAAATCACTATAAAAACAGCTAAGTGGGAGAAAGGAGTTAGATAGTATGAAGAGAGCAGCCCTTACTAATAAATTATTGGTATTAGGTATTGATGGCATGGATCCAAGAATTAGTAGAAAGTACTTAGCAGAAGGGAAACTGCCTAACTTACAGAAATTAATTGACCGTGGAGCTGCTAGGGAAGATTTGCAGCTGCTCGGAGCAATTCCCACGATTACACCGCCTTGTTGGACGACACTTGCTACAGGGGCTTATCCAGGAACCCATGGTATTACTTGTTATTGGCGACAATCTCCGGATAGTCTCGATGCAGTTGTTTACAATATGGATTCCCGTAACTGCACTGCAGAACAAATCTGGAATATCACAGCTGAGGCTGGTCTGAAGACGCTAGTTTGGCATTGGCCCGGGAGTTCCTGGCCTCCAACCTCTCAAAGTGAGAATTTGAGTGTCGTCGATGGTACCCAACCGGGTTCTGTCAATATGGGCGTTGCACAGCTTGACTGGGAAAAGGTTATTGTTGCAACATCTGATATTAAAGAAGTGCGTTATGCACCAAGAGTGGATAAACCAGCTGGTGTTGGTTGCATAATTACCGATTTAGAAGGCACTTTAGACGATGATGTTGATGATGAAATGATGGAACTTTGGTGGGGGGATACCGCCCGTCAAGGTGGAGAAATTCGTACCTATGTTATGGATGATGAAGATACAGAAGTTGTTATTGGCAGTAAGGTAGCTTATGATATCGTTAACTCTCCGCTCAAAGATGCTACGGGTTGGACTAATGCTCCGAACGGTGCTAAAGAATTCACTATCCTGACTTCTGGTGGTATAATGCGACGGCCTGCTTTAATTCTTAAAAATGAAGCTGGCGAATATGACCGGGTGGCTATTTATAAGAATAAGAAAGCAGAAGCGCCGATTGTTATTCTAGAAAGAAATAAAATGGTATCAGGTATTATTGATGATGTTACAAAAAAAGAAGTCACTAAACCGGCATGCCGCTCAATGAAGATTTTAGAACTTGATCCAGCAGGCAATAAAGTTAGGCTTTGGATTAGCAATGCTCTTGATATTGCTAATGACCAATTATGGCATCCCAAATCTCTCTATAAACAAATCATTGAAAATGTTGGCGTGGTTCCACCTGTCAGTCTAATTGGCGGGGAAGATGACGAGTTAGTACGTGAAATCTTTGAACCTTCTTGGGTGCTTTACAACAAATGGCAAGCTGATTGCATGAATTATTGCATTAGTAAAAAGGAATATGAAGTGGTATTTTCTCATCTACACAATATTGATTGTGCAGGTCATCAGTTATGGCATCTTGCTAAGACGCTGTCCCCATGGGATCATACAGATGAAAAGAAATATCAAAACTTTATTGAAAAGTTCTATCTGCAAACAGATGATTATATCGGTGAATTCCTGCATTTGTTAGATGAAGGCTGGACTGTGTTGCTTGTAAGTGATCATGGACTCATAGTTGGGGAAAACGTACCTCCTATTTTAGGCGAATATGGCGGCCTCAATACAAAAGTCATGGAAGAACTGGGTTATACAGTTATGAAAAAAGATGAAAAAGGCAATTCCCTAAGAGAAGTCGATTGGGAAAAGACAAGGGCCATTCAGATCCGCAGCAACTATATTTATATTAATCTCAAAGGCCGTGACAAATATGGTATTGTGGATCAGAAAGATAAATATGATTTAGAAGAACAAATAATTAATGATTTGTACAATTACAGGGATGACAGGACAGGTAAACGGGTTGTAGGTATCTGTCTTAGAAATAAAGATGCCGTGCTCATTGGTACTCATGGACCGGAATGCGGGGATATTTTCTTCTCAATTGAAGAAGGGTACAATAGATTGCATGGCGACAGTATTTCAACTTCAGAAGGATATTTCGATACATCAGTTTCGCCGATTTTTGTAGCGGCTGGTCCTGGTATTAAGTCCGGATTTACAACAAAGCGTATTATCCGGCAAGTCGATGTTGCACCTTCAGTTTCAGTATTACTAGGTTTGCGTTACCCTGGGCAATGTGAAGGGGCTCCAATTTATCAGATTTTCTCAGAAGAGATTTGATAAAATTGCGATCTGCGCAGCTATCAGAAAAATAACACGCTGATAGCTGCTTTTTATATGGATGGTAGTTATTTTTAAGGAGTGGAGAATATGGCTTTGCAACAACTAAACACAAACCGTTTTGAAGAATTTATCTATGATAACGGCGAGCCTTGTCTGGTAATCTTTTCAAGAGAAAATTGCCACGTATGTAAAGAAGTCATTCCTATGTTAGAACAATTACAGCTTCACTATGAAGGTAAGTTTGGCTTTTATTACGTTGATGTAGAAGCAGATAAGAACCTGTCTCAAAGGTTTCCCTTAAGAGGAGTTCCGTCAATCCTTTTTTTCAATGAAGGTATACTTCAGGGAAAACTTGCAGGTAATGTCGAGGATGGAGAAATTGAAGAAAAGATTGCAGAAGTCCTGGAATAACAACAATACCCACAACATTAAAATGTTGTGGGTATTTCATTATCTTAATAAACTAAGTCATTAGTCTTTACAGAAGACTGCTCGAATAACCTTAATCAGTTCTTTTTCTGTGGCACAAAGATGGTGACGGTTTGACCAAATGATCACAATCGAGATATTTAAGGGCGAGTTCTGAATATCCAGGGCAACTAATCCGCTAAACATATTCGTATACTCAGGTGCAACAAAACGCGGAATAAAGGCCATGCCATTTTCCTGGAGTAATAACTTCTCCAGCATGACAATCGTATCGACCCGGTAATTGACAGTGATATTGCCATACTTTTTTAGAATAGCCGAAATTCCGCAATTAGTGATATATTCAGAGTTAAAAAGAATAATAGGCTGGGCCATGGCTGCCTCAAGGCTGATTTCCCTTTGACCGGCTAAGGGATTATTCTTGCTGGTGAGTACTACCAGTGTATCCTGAAGGATTTCCCTAGTGCAGATATCCTTTGCCTTAATCAATTCCTCAGTCTGTATAATAATGCCAATGTCGGCTTTGCCCGACTCAATATCCCGTAGGATATTATTTGATTCACCAACTTTTTGGAGAATATTCGCTTTGGGGTAGCTTTGCTTGAAGCCTGAGAATACCTTCGGCATAAAAGTCATATTTACATTTAGTTCGACGGCGATTGAAATGTCTCCGCCCAGTTCGCTGGAGTTCACCCGGCCTAAGGAAGCGATTTCTTCTAAAGCATCAATGATTTGCAGTGACTTCTGAATAATCAATTCACCTGTTTCGGTCGGATAGACCCCCTGGTTTGTTCTCTTAAGCAGCTGCACTCCTAATTCATTCTCCAGTTTACTGATAGAGGCGCTAAGGGCAGGCTGAGAAATATGGGCCCGCTCAGCAGCAAGAGATATTGATTTGGATCGATAAATTTCAACAAGGTATTGTAACTGTTCTAAGCGCATTCTATCACCTATAAAACGAATAATATAATAATTTATAATATTAAGATTATTATAGTATATTTACGTTTAAAGTAATAGTACTTTCTGTTGCAAATAAAGCGACACCCCTTACGCAAGGGGTGTCGCACCGAGCTAGCCTTTTACCCGATAAATTCCTGACTAATCATCAACCCGTAAGGTCCGCCCTTAATTATGCCAATGCCAATTTTGGTGAAACTATCGTTGAGAATATTGGCGCGATGGCCTGGAGAATTCATGAGGCCTGTATGAGCACTAGCCACAGAAGAGTTGCCTGCCAGGTTTTCTCCGAAAGAACGGTAGCTAATACCCTGCGATTTCATAAGATCAGCAGGAGATCCATATACTGGAGACTGATGTCCGAAGTAGTTGTTCTTAATCATGTCCATGCTTTTCATGCGGGCTACCTTAACCAATCGCATGTCAACTGATAGAGTTTTTAAACCAAGGCTGGTACGTTCTTTATTTACGAGGTCAACCATCTGACGCTCCTGAGTTGTTATAGGAGCTGTCAGCAGTGCATCATTAGTTTCTGTTTGCTGTGGTGCGGGAGCAGGGGTTGGCTGGGGCACCGGTGCTGGGGTAGGTGTAGGAGTAGGTTTTGGCTGCGCCGCTGGTTTTTGCACCAAGGTGTAGGGTTCCTGACCCTTGCTGATAAGATATTGGTTAAGTTGCTGGTAAGACTTCAATTGCTGTTGTGACGAGTAATAAAGAGTTGAGGCGGCTGCCGGCACAGTGAAGGTGACAAGTAACAGGGCTGTCAAAATAGCCGGTATAGCTGTACGCAATTTTATCACAGTGTCACTCCTTTTTTGTATATTGCATTTCTTCTGCAACTATTATATCTAATAATTATTAACTTTGCATCTCACAATATTTGTCATGCTAACATGGCTGAGATTCGCCTCTACTTAGTTAAGGCGAATTTTTTTATTTTAAAGTAGATTTATACAGCGTTCATGTGATAAGTTTGATTGGCGGCCTAGGTAGTGCCGTTAGCGAAGTAGTTACCTCACCGTGAAGAACCTTAGCTGATTTGCTTAAGGAGCTTCACGGTATTTGTTCTACGGCCCTCAATCATATTTATTCTTCTAATAAGTAACGCCTGGAAAATAAACGGTTAGAAGAATTGTATTTTACTAAGCATTGATCAAATAAGGGTTTAATCGCTTCAAGTGAATCAGCATGTTTGGCTGCAGCTTCAAAGAACTGGTTAATTATTATACTTTTCTCGAATTTTTCGATAGTACCAAACTTTCTCCGGGTAGGCTGCCATTGCAGGCCGAGCTTGGAAAAAGTCTCATCTGCTTCTAAGTGATTAAATTCATGAAGCTCATTCATGATCTTGGAAGAATGCAAAACGGTGTGTATCAGGTGGTTATGAGCACGGTACAAAGGCATGATGGTGTTTAATAAAACTTGCAGACCAACCGCAAGTGGACGCCGCTGGCTTAACTCACCAAAAGCATAGCCTGTGAAAATGTCAACAAAGAAATGAACATATACCCGCCCAAGACTTCCGATACCTCGCCCGAAGAGGCATTCGTAGACAAGCAGCTCACCCGGCTGAGAAGAGTGGAAATCCCGGTCGCGAAACTCGGGCTTGTTTTTTTCAATAAAACTAATCTGGCGGTCGTTTAATTTTAAGCCGCCGTCGACAGACAGACGTATCAGTGTATTGCAGATCGTTTCCCAGTTGTCTAGGCCGCACTGCGCTTTTAGCAGGTGTAAATCATTCATGGTTATAGGAATATTGCGCCGGTGAAAATGATTCAGAATACGAAAATCATTCCAGTAGGGGTTGTGGAGGCAAAGCGATATTAAATGACGATGTAAGGGGCCAATAGCTGCATAAAGAGGGACTGCCGGTGTCTCCCCTCCAGCTGTGGAATTGATGCACAATGGAGGGGTAACAGATTCTAGCGCTAGATTTTCGTGCAGTGGCGCATCTTCAAGCAGGAGGAGTTGCAAGCCACTGAGTGATCGCTTTATCATGAGTTGCCTCCTTAATAATTAATGCCGACCTGGACGTATCCGGTCGGCACTTCATTGTGTAATCAAAATAACTTTAAATAATTGTTTATATTATATAACTAGATTTGATTGTTGGCAAGTAAATAACAGATTAAAAACAAACATAAACAAACTAAAACTAATACAAAGGCAGTGGGAATTTCAGATAATCTTAATTTGAGTTATTCTCGGTTTGTTTATCATGGATTGGCATTTTTCTCCATTCTTTTCAGTAAATAAAAGGATTCTTGAAAAGCTTGTATAATAATGGTTATTTAGGAAGACTAATAGTAGTGGTGATAACTCAGCAGTCAATACAATTGAGGAGGGTTAAACAATGAAAATTAGTGGAAGAAATAAGCTGCAGGCAACTGTCAAAGAGGTTGTTAAGGGTAGTGTTATGGCGAAGGTCGTGATGGACTACAAAGGAGAAGAACTTGTAGCAGCAATCACTGTCGACTCCGTCAATGATTTGGACTTGAAACCGGGGGATAAAGTCACCGCTCTTATAAAAGCTACCGAAATGATGGTGCTTAAGTGAGCCCAATAAAGTGTCGTTAAGTATAAAGCGTGTTTTTTAAATAAGGGTAGCAGCTGGGTAGCTGCTACCCTTATTCGCAATAGGGATGGCTTTAATTATCGTATATGGGGGTGTGTGATGGATAACGAATGTGTAACTTCTGTTGGAATTGACAGTACCATTCCGGAGCGGCCGCAAAAAGACAGCAGAGGTTTACCGATGGAGATTGTATATAGCATAGGTGAAATTCCAGCAGATAGATTTGAGAAGGTGCCCGAGGCAGGTAAGCAAAGCTAGTGAAGAAGGGGCAAAAATGTTATAATGATAAAATAGTAAGCTTTGTCTCAAAGGAGATTATTTTTATACATGAAGAATGTTTATGATGAAGTGCAGACTTTTTATGAGGAGGAGATTATACTTGAGCCGGTAATCAAGCGGGAGTGGGTAGACGGTTACCTGCGCCAGAAGGCTTGGCAAGGCACTACCGACAGCGAATTGCGTCAAGTCTGGAATAATATCCGCTACTTTGAACTGTACCTTGATGTTACCGAGAATGATTATACCGATTGTCTTGAAGAAATGCCTGCTCAAGAATATAGTTTGGTCATTTATTGGCTGATTGATAATATTCAAGGTTTTAAGAAGTCATTAAAATCGGCACGCCGGTTTTTTGATATATTACTGGATTTTTATAAATATCTTGTCACTAAGAAAGTACTTTTTGATTACGAGGAGTTGGCATTGGCATCGCAAGAAATTGCGGGCGGCAAGCGGCTTCAACTCTTTCCTCTTACGCTTATGGAAGAGGATCAGGAGAAAGTTGGCCAAAGTGGGTTAATCCTATCAAATGAAAAAAGTTTCTCAACGAATAATCCTGAAATTGTTGGGGAAGCAGTGGAACGGCTAATGACTAAGCTGGGAAATTATTTTCAGCAAAAAGAATTCACCGATGATTTTCACCGCGCTCTCTTCTTATATAACGGACCGTTAGCTATTATTCCAGGTGAGGAACAAGACGATTTCTGGCTTGGTTTTTGGGATTATTTTCTTTTCGACTATCATTTACTGATCAATGACAATACCCCGCTTGCTCATTTTCAGAATACGTACAGTAATAAGCTATCGAATGATGAACGGCATATTTTGCAGGAATTATTAAGCGCCTCCTTCTGTGTTTTTTATATCGAACGAGTCGTTAATGCCGAGTGGGTAGAATGTGTTAATTTATTTACGGAAGAAAAATTCCGGTTGCCTCATCCCCAATTTAATTACCAGCAAATTAAGAAGATGCTCTTTTTTGGACATGTGTTTTCCCGTGAGAATGTTATGATTAATTATGTAACTAGTATTGAAATCAGTAGTAATTTAAGGCGGCGTATTAAAGAGGAAGTATTGCGGCAAAAGGCAATTTTTAATATCCAGGAGCCTGCTGGCACTTGGCTCGATATGTTTAGTCGTCATGCGCTCGTTGTAAGACATACTATTAATGCTTTGTCGACAATGGATAAGGTTAACGTAACTCCGTTTAACCAAGTAGACCGCATTTATCCCAGCTTTGCAGAGAATAGTACTCCTAATCAGGATGTTACTGAAACATTGGAGCACTTGATGCCGGAATACGGTTTTTCCGATCATGATGTACGTATTGCCCAACGAATGTGGCATGATTATTGCCAATTAACCCTGGTAACAGTGCGTAAACCCCAGGCTTGGGCGGCTGCTGTAATCTACAGTTATTCCATGCTCAATTCCTATAATGTCATCCCGGCTGACAGTATCGCTGCTGATTTGGCTATTTCCAAGGCTACTATATATACAAACCGGACCAAATTATATGAAATACTTCAATTACAGAAGTTTGATCCCCGTTATTTAAACGAAGAGGGATTTGTGTTGTCTTTATTTAGTTGAAATAGTGTGATAGGAGGAATCGACAATGCGTTGCACTGTGTGCGGTGCCGAGACGGATGCCGATAACGGTCGTTGCACCTCATGTCAGCATAACCAGCCCGAGGTGCAGGTTATGTCGCAGGAAGAAAGAGATACTTTTTCAGGCCTTACGATTGAGCAAGGCGGCACTAGACAGGAAGAAAGCACCGAATATCAATCCGGTGCCCGGCGAAATGGCGTCTATGTACGGCAGTATAATTTAAATTCGACAAGTCTGCTGACCAAAGTGCTGATAGCTTTAGGTCTGCTGGCAGTCATCTCCGGTGCTGTCGTAATCGGCGGTGCAGTGCTTGTTATATTTGCTGTTGGGTGGCTGATTCGCAAATTACTTAACAGATAGTGGGCTAGAAAACTCCGACATCGTTGTATGTCGGAGTTTTTCTATGTTCAAAACTCTTTATGACTTCTGTTATGTCAGCTAAAAGTTTGCTTTTATCGCTTGGCAGTGTGCCCGCTAAGGGAAGCAGGTTGGAAACATGATTGCTGCGGAAAATGCAGGAACTAGTGACTGTAGTATTGCTTAAGAGCTGCTGTAATTCAATGAGGAATCCATAGGGAGAGAGCGGTGTGAATTCTCCCCTTTCGGCAGCGGCCCTAAGGGGTGTCTGATCATGCAGCATGAGTGTCAGTGCACTAAGCATGGTTGGCCCAATGGCGCTCACCACTTTTCCGGTATTGATGGCATGCTGCTCGGTCAGTGCCTGCCCTCCTAAGCCAAGTATTACCATAGCCGACAATTTAATACCGGCATCTAAAACCCGGCGTCCTGCCTGGATCATTTCAGCAGCAGTTGCCCCTTTGTTGACTAATTTGAGTACTTCATCATCACCGCTTTCAATTCCCAGATAAATGATTTGCAAGCCGGCTTGCTTGATGGCAGTAAGCTCTTCCGGAGTTTTGCGCAAGATATCTTTTGGTCCGCCGTAGCAAGTGATGCGGGACAGCTTGGGAAAAGCGCCGTGCAGAGTAGCCATAATGGTCAGTAACTGCTCGGTAGGCAAAGATAATGCATTGCCGTCGGCTAAGAAGACACGCCGCAAATTAGGGTGATACGAAGCGGTTTGCTGTATTAATGCCGTTATTTCCTCCATAGAGCGGATGCGAAACCGTACTCCCTTATACATGCTGCAGAAAGTACAGGCATTATGGGAACAACCGATGGTTACCCGTAAGATAAAACTGTTAGCCTCGCTGGGAGGGCGAAAAACCATCCCTTCGGCATTATCAAACATGAATATCACCTCGCAGTAGTTCGGCTTTTAGTTCTTGATAATGTTTGGTAAAATAGGGGCCGTTTTGTGCTTCCCGGTGATCGAATCCGTAGGCCCGGCGACTAACCGCCAGTACTGGCGGAGCTTGAATGCGCTTGGCTACAGCCAGGCCGGTATAGAGCTTCCACCACCTTTCCAAATCATCAATAAATGACTTTGCATCAGGAAATAGCTGTTTTACCAAGTCAGGAGAACAGCCAATTTTTTCTTCCAGCTTGCCTTCCCGATACCATAGCAGGATATCTTCCGGTGTGGCTCTATTCCAATATTCCATAAAAGCCCGGAATAAATAGTCATGGTAAGGGTAGATGAGGGGGTCGCCCTTACCCTCGTCTACCGATTGGTCAAAAGAGAGTTCGGCGCTAGGTACAATGGAGATAGTTTCCTGAGGAATGACTTCCTGGCCGTAAACGACCGTATTAAGATAATGAGCTAATTCATAAACCTGATGCTTCCACAGATCAGCTAAAGCCGCCAGAAAACCGGCCTGATCGCCATAAAGGGTTGAATAACCTACAGTCAATTCACACTTATTAGCATTGCAGGTAAAGCCGCCACCAAATGCAGCAGCCAGCCCCGCCAGCACCCTGGCTGAACGGTCGCGGGCCTGCATGTTTTCAGTCATAAAGCCGGTGACTGTTAATGTGGTTTTTTCACCACTGCGGGGATTGACCAGTGGCGAAGAACTGATCTGGTTAAGTGTAAGATCAACACTCTGCTGAATGGGGACTATTACATAGCGGCAGCCAAGATTCTCAGCCAGTTTGGCAGCCAGTCCCTTTGTAGTTTGAGAGTTGTAACGGCTAGGCATATTGACCAGCAGGATGTTTTCCGGGCCCAGCACATGTGCATAAAGGGCAGCAGCTACGGCTGAATCAATACCGCCGGATACACCGATTACTACCTGACTCATGCCAATGGACTGCAGGAATTTTCGCGTTCCATAGCAGATAGCCTCAAATAAGCGGTCAATAGTATTATCGTCAGTTACTACCGGTACAGTCTGACGTTGACAGGCACCGGTCAGGTTAATAGCAATAGTTTGCACTTCGGCGATAAAGGGAGAACAGTAGGCTCCGATTTCGCCATCGCGGCAATAAACGGTGCTGCACCCGTCAAAGGTATAGACGGTCTTGCCATTATTCTGGAGGCCTACATTATTAACATACACAAGAGGTGTTTTTATTTCCCGGGCTTGTTTGGAAAAGACCCGATTCCGTTTATTGTTTTTTCCTAGTGTAAAAGGAGAACTTGAAATATTGACCAATAAGTCAATGGCATGATTTTGGCTAAGAATGTCAATGGGCTTGGTAAAATAGTCATCACTCCAACCGTCTTCACATAAAATACAACCGATGGAGAGCGATTTTTCTCCGGTAATAATGTGAACGGGCTGCAGCAATTGGTCAGCACTGGTATGTAGTTCCATGGCCAATTTGCGCAAACTGCAAAAATGCCTGCTATCATCGAACTCTCGGTAATTAGGGTGGAGAGTCTTAATTCGAAAGGGATAAGGGAAGTTTTCTGCTCCGGCCAGTTTGCCTTGATGAGCAACAAAAAAAGCGTTGTATTTACGAACTCTGCCGTCATCGCCCCGCTTAGTCCAGTCAATTGCCACATTGCCAAAAAGAATGGTTATCGTATCGGAAGCAGCGATAATCTGCTGACCATAATATTCACAGTCACGCAGAAAAGCTTCCTGCTCCCAGGTGTCGCCAAGCAGGTAGCCGGGGATAGACATCTCAGGAAAAACAATCATATCAGCCTGCTGTTTCCGGGCCTCTTGTATCATCATTGACATAGTAGCATGGTTGAGATCAGGCCGGCCTGGAATGACTTCCATCTGCCCTAAAGCAATTCGTATCAATAAAGCCACCTTCTTAAGTTTAGTGTTTCTCATTTCTTCTCTCTTGGGTACATGATGTCCTGTTGCCGACAGTGAATTTCCATAAAACAGATTACTTCCTAATTATAATACATACATAGCAGGAGTTTTAGTTAAAATATGGAAGAGATAATAAAATCTTCTGCAAGGAGGGGTGTTTTTATGGGAAATTGCTCAACTATCTTAGCTATTTTGCAAGAAAATCGTACAGAAACGGCGCCTAAAGTTCAGGACATTCTTACTCGGTATGGCTGTTATATTCGGGTGCGGCTAGGCTTGCATGACGCTGCTCTTGATCAGTGTACCAATACGGGACTGATTTTATTGCAGTTATGCGGTGATGACATTCCCATTTCTCAATTCGAAGAAGAATTGCGTGCTGTACCATATGTCAAAGTAAAATCCATGTCGCTGGATTTTTAAAGCACCAGAGTAAAGGGGGCGGAAATCCGCCCTTTTTTGTTTGAATAGGCAGGAAAGCTTGGACAGGCGTGGAAAATGGTATAAATAGTATTTATCGCTATATTCAATTATGATAGAGTGAGGTAGGCCGGTTGAAAACAAATGCTGCCCGTATTTTGGACGGGCTTCACGTTGATTATTCTATTCGTGAATATGAAGTAGATGAAAATGATCTTAGTGCCGAAACAGTGGCGGCGAAAGTTGGCATGCCAGCAGCGCAAGTCTTTAAAACACTAGTTGCCAAAGGTGATAAAACGGGGATCCTGCTTGCCTGTATTCCCGGTAATGCCGAATTGGACTTGAAAGCGCTGGCTGCTCTCAGCGGCAATAAAAAAGTTGAAATGGTTCCACTCAAAGAGGTCCAGCCGTTAACAGGATATATCCGCGGTGGCGTGTCGCCTATCGGCACCAAAAAACGTTATGCCGTTTACGTGGATCAAAGCGCTGCAGACTGGCCGATTCTCTCTCTCAGTGCTGGTGCCAGGGGATATCAACTGTTACTTGCTCCTGCCGACTTGATCAGGGTTGTTTGTGCTAAGCTTGGCAGTCTCGGTAAATAGAAAAGCTGGCACTAAATGAATTTTTGCTGTTGTATGGGAGGACATAATGGACGTTCAGATTGATGAAAGTATACGCAATGTTATTCCAAATTGTCGGCTGGCTTATGTAACTGTTCATGATGTGGCAGTGCGGGGGACTCCTCCGGCTTTGACTCAAGAATTCCTGCAGCTGCAAACAGCAGTAGCGAAAGCATATCATTTGGATATATTGCCCACTATGCCGCGTATTGCCGCAGTTCGCACGATGTACAAGAAGCTTAATTTTGATCCTTCTCGCTATCGTCCGGCGTCGGAGGCTTTAATCCGCCGTGTTTTGCAGAATAAAGGACTTTATTATGTGAATAGTGCAGTTGATGTTAATAATTATTGTTCAATTAAATTCTTACTGCCTTTTGGCATTTATGATCTTAGCCCCATACAAGGCAATGTGCATTATCGCTTGGCACCTCCCGGTACTTATGTGAATATAGCGGGTAAAGAAGTTTCAACTGATAATAAACCGTTTCTAACGGATAATACCGGTCCTTTTGGTAATCCCACTTCTGACGCCGGACGAACAGCGGTTACGTTAGGAACTCGGAATCTGTTATCGGTAATTTATGCCGATGAAGAAGTTACAGATAGAGAACTGGCTGATATTGCAGATTTTACTGCTGATATGCTGGTCCGTTACAATGGTGGCAAAGTTTCAGATAAAAGAATTGTCCACTCATCTTAAAATGCGGTTGATTAAGAAAGGAAGATTTTTGATGTACATTAGCACTCGCGGCGGCGAAGAACAACTGACTGCAGCACAAGCTATTCTTAAGGGCATAGCCGGTAACGGCGGATTATATGTTCCTGAGGATATTCCTGCAATTGATTACTCTTGGATAGCTAATTTGCAAGAACTGAATTATTGCCAGCGGGCGCAAGCTGTACTAAGCTTATTTTTAGCCGATTATCGTGCCGATGAATTGGCGGCATGCATAAATGCCGCTTATAGTGCGGATAAGTTTGATCATCCTGATGTTGCACCTGTTGTAACCCTTACACCAGACTGCAGTATCCTGGAATTATGGCATGGACCGACTAGTGCCTTTAAAGATATGGCTCTGCAGTTATTACCCCATTTATTGTCCCTGTCTTTGGAAAAGAGCGGTGAAACTGCGCAAATTGTGATTTTGGTAGCTACATCAGGCGATACAGGCAAGGCGGCTTTAGAAGGCTTTAAAGATGTAAAACAGACCAGGATTATTGTTTTTTATCCTCAGGATGGCGTAAGCGAAATTCAGCGGTTGCAAATGGTTACGCAGGAAGGGGCAAATGTGTCAGTTGTTGCTGTAAAGGGTAATTTTGATGATACCCAGACGGCAGTTAAGCATATCTTTAATGATGCCGGTTTTAATGCCCAACTGGCGAAACAAGGGTTTCAGTTTTCCTCTGCCAACTCTATTAACTGGGGACGGTTAGTTCCGCAAATTGTTTATTATTTTAGTGCTTATGCCGATTTGCTTAAACAAGGCACAATTCAGGCAGGAGAAAAAGTTAACTTTGTTGTTCCTACTGGCAATTTTGGTAACATTTTAGCTGGTTATTATGCTTTCCGGATGGGATTACCCATTAACAAGCTCATTTGTGCAGCAAACAGCAATAATGTTTTGGCCGACTTTTTACAGACCGGGTGCTATGATCGCAAGCGGGCATTTCATAAAACCTTGTCGCCATCCATGGATATTCTTATTTCCAGTAATTTGGAGCGCTTGCTTTATCATTTAACGGATGGAAATACCCAGCAAGTTGCCCAATGGATGAAGGATTTGAATGAACAGGGCTCTTATCAGGTTGGTGGAACAGTACTGGCAGCACTACAAAAATTATTTTGGGCCGATTGGGCGAGTGACAGTCAGACTACTGAGACGATTACCCAGGTTCACCGGAAGTTTGGCTATACTTGCGATCCCCATACGGCAGTAGCGTGGGGAGTGTGCGAAAAATATCGCAGCCAGACAGCCGACCAAACTAAGTCGGTCATTCTTTCAACTGCCAGTCCCTTTAAATTTAATACCAGTGTGTTGTCAGCCCTGCAGGGTTTGACAGATGATAGTAATGAATTTGTTATTCTTGATAAATTAAGCCAGCTCAGCGGTTGGCCGATTCCTCACCAGCTTTCAGCATTGGAACATAAAAGCCAGCTCCATCACAGCTCTTGTACGCCGGATGAAATGGCTGAGGCGGTGCGAAAAATACTGCTAAGCAAGTAATATAAGCACTTATTTAGGCTAGCCTAAATAAGTGCTTATATTTTTAAAATGATGTAAATATCATAAAAAATACATAAAAGAAGAATGTTCTTCGCGAAGTATGTTGTATACATGATAAATGTGCTATAATGATGCAGCAAAGTTAATTTTGACTGGAGGTAAATAATGTGACTGTTTTAAGTACGAGCCAATTGTTTACTCTTGTTAGCGACGTGCATCGTAACCTCACTGTAGCACAGTTAGTTGAACAAGCAGTGATCCGTGATGAGGGAGTCTTGGTACATAATGGCGCTTTGCGAGTAGCTACCGGTAAATATACCGGCCGCTCGCCTAACGATAAGTTCATTGTTAATTCAGCCGCTGTTCATGACGATATTTCCTGGAGTAACAATAAGCCATTTTCACAAAGTAATTTTGACCAATTGTATAACCGCATGCTGGCGTATATGCAAAACCGTGAAGTGTTTGTTTTTGACGGCTTTGCCGGCGCTGATGAGAATCACCGTTTACAAGTTTGTTTTGTCAATGAGTTTGCCTGGCAGAACCTATTTGTTCATCAGCTTTTTATTTGCCCAGACGAGCCGCTTACAACAGAACCGGAGTTTCAAGTTATCTGTATGCCTGGGTTTAAAGCCATACCGGAAATTGACAATACCAATTCTGAAGCTTTTATTGTGCTTAATTTTGAACAACGGATAGTGCTTATTGGTGGAACCCATTATGCCGGGGAAATGAAGAAATCAATTTTTACGGTAATGAACTATTTATTGCCTCTCCAAGGCATTCTTTCTATGCACTGTTCGGCCAATGTAGGCCCCCAGGGTGATACAGCGTTGTTTTTTGGCCTAAGCGGTACCGGGAAAACTACCTTATCGGCAGATCCTAATCGTCGCTTAGTTGGTGATGATGAGCACGGGTGGTCGAATGACGGCGTTTTTAATATCGAAGGCGGCTGTTATGCAAAATGTATCAAGCTGAGCGAGCAGAATGAGCCTCAAATTTGGAATGCTATCCGTTTTGGTTCTGTTTTGGAAAATGTGGTTATTGACCAGGAACTCCGCACTATTGACTATGACAGTGATGCGATTACGGAAAATACCCGCGCTGCTTATCCTGTGGAGTATATGCCCGATATTGTCATTGATGGCGTTGCCGGTCATCCCAAAACAATTGTTTTTTTGACTGCTGATGCTTTTGGAGTATTACCTCCAATTGCCAAGCTAAACAAAGAACAAGCTATATATCACTTTTTGTCTGGCTACACTAGTAAGCTTGCCGGCACCGAACGAGGTATAACAGAACCGGAAGCTACATTTTCCACTTGCTTTGGTGCACCATTCCTACCATTGTCTCCATTGGTCTATGCCAAACTGTTAGGTGAAAAAATTGAACAGCATAATACGAATGTTTTTCTGATTAATACCGGCTGGTCAGGTGGTGCTTATGGTGTAGGAAAGCGAATGAGCATTCCCTATACACGGGCCATGGTTACAGCGGCAATTGAAGGCTTGTTAGACGATGTTGCCTATGATTTAGATCCCATCTTCAACGTCTATGTACCTACAACATGTCCCAATGTACCCGATGAAGTGCTGAAACCACGCAACACCTGGCTTGAAAAGCAAGCTTATGACCGTCAGGCCCAGGATCTGGCTAAGCGGTTTGCCAAAAACTTTACTAAATTCGGCGGTGACATATCTGCTGCAATTGCTGCGGCCGGTCCAAAAGCATAGATAATACGAAAAACTGACCTTTCTTGGAGAGGTCAGTTTTTATCTGTATCAGAAAATATAAGTTTTCAGAATCTGTGAAACCAGACGAAGCAAGGGGTGGGGAAGATGTTCTTTTGTCTTGACACAAAAGAACCAAAAAGTCAAGACCAGTACGGAAATGGCCTTGGAAGTAGACCTCCCTTGCTAAAATGCCGGAAACTCGCTGCGCTCAAACAGCCGGCATTTCTGATCGCAAGGAAGGCCTGCTTCCACCCTACGGGACGGCAATTTCCGTAAGGGTCGCAAGATACGAAAACAAGGAACGGGAAAGAAAAAGGGGACAGTCCCCTTTTTCACGTGAACTTTCGTTTTCCCCGTTCTCAGTGGCCATTTCTGGAAAAAAGACGGTCCGCAGGATGGAAATACCGTCAGCTTACGTTAAGAAATCCGTAGACTCACGCGAAGCGAGTTTCACGGATTTTAGTAAGCTGGCCGTTTTCCAAGCCTTTTTGCAAGACTAGGCCTAGACCTTGCATAATAGGAAGTTACCGCTTCGCTTGTAACTAAGCGATTCGTATGGCTGCATAGCAGCCAACTCTCTGCTTATGTTTCGATGACAAAAGGACAAGCCGGGTATTTTCTATTGAGTCTGCCAGGCCTTGTAGATCAAGGCTAGGGCATTATAGCAAAGGGGATAGTTAGCCGAGAGAGGACCGCTTTAGCAGTTTTTCTAACCCTGCGGGGCTGACGATAATTCTTGTTTGAGAGTCAGTACGGGGGCAAAGAGATCGCCAAGCTGTTCAACCCGTGCTATTACCTGTTCTGCTTCAAAAACAAGCAATTGGGTGTTTTTTTCTTTCCAGACTTGCTCTACTTCTGCCCAACTGACCGGCGTAGATACAGTGGGATGTTCCCGTGCCCGCATGGAATAGACGCATACCGTTGTTTTGTGGTCGTCATTTTGACTCCAATCTACGAACACTTTACCGGTGCGCAGCTTCTTGGTCATTTTGGATACTACTAAAGTAGGGTTCTGTTTTTCCAGTAATTGAGCAATGGCGCGGGCATATCCTTTGGTTATATCATAAGTAACAGGCGTATTTAAAGGTACATAGACCTGGAGACCTTTGGAGCCGGAGGTTTTAGGAAAACTCTGCAACTGGTGCTGATCAAATATTTCTTTTAACAGCAAGGCTACTTGACAACACTCAAGAATAGACGCCGGTGGCCCCGGGTCGAGGTCAAAGACCAACATAGTTGGACACAGAACGTCTTTAGCTGCAGATAACGAGGTGTGCAGTTCCAGAGCAGCCAGGTTCACAGCCCAAACTAGTGATGGAAGATCATTGACTAAGCAAAAATCAATATGATCATCGTTATGCTCACTCCAGACAGGAGTAGTTTTGAGCCAATCGGGGCGGTGATCAGGGCACTGTTTTTGATAAAAGAATTTAGCCGTTGCTCCGTCGGGGTACCGTTTCATTGTCAACGGTCGATTACCCAGATGGGGGAGAAGAGCCGGTGCAATGCGAACATAATAGTCAATCACCTGGCCTTTGGTGAAGCCTGTTTGAGGATAGAATATTTTATCAAGGTTGGATAAAGCGAGTGACGTACCCTGAATATCAACAGTGATTTTTTTATTGGGCACCGGCTTTTTTCCTCCTGGTACGAGATGGCTTTGCAGCTTCTTGAGGATCGTCTTTTTTCATTGCCTTTAAGCTGGCTTCAAGTGCAGCCATTAGGTCAATGACTTTTCCGCCTTCCGGAGCAGCCGGCTGGAGGGTGACTGTCTGGCCCTCGGCTTTTTTCTCAATAAGGTCCAGCACCTTTTCACGGTATTCATCATGGTATTTTTCCGGCTCGAATGCAGCAGATAAACTGTTAATTAATTGTTCTGCCATGGTTAGTTCCCGTTCATTTGGCGCTATATCCTCGGGAAGTGCTTCTAACTCATCTTGTGAAACAATTTCGTCGGAGAAGTACATAGTTGCCAAGGATAAGGCGCGCCCGGCAGGGCGAATAGCGGCAAGATACTCTTTGTTGCGCATAACGATGCGGGCAATAGCAATTTTGTTTGTTTTTTTCATAGCTGCAAATAGCAGTGAATAAGCTTTTGCTGCACCTTTATCGGGAACCAGATAATAGGATTGCTCAAAATAGATAGGATCTATTTCTTCGAGACTGACAAAGTCTTCAATATCGATGCTGCGAGTGGTTCTGGGATTTAGCACTTGTAGTTCATCATCCGTAATGGTTACATATCGTTCAGGGGAAATTTCATAACCGCGAATAATATTTTCGCTTGCTACTTCAGTGCCGTCAGCAGAACATACTTTTTTCAAGCGAATGCGGCAGCCGTCGCTGGCCCGCAGTTGATTAAAATGCAGTGTCTTTCGCTTTACCGAGTTAAACATTTTCACCGGGACATTAACAAGGCCGAAACTGATTGAGCCATTCCACATTGGTCTTGCCATATTACACCTCCTGAAGGTTAGTTTCTTCTCTGATTACTTCGTAAGGTTGTTTATCAGTGCGCAGTCCCTTGAAAGAAGGATGCCGTAGTGTATGATTAGGTGTCCATTCGGTAAATTCGAATTCACCAATTAATTTGGGTTGAACAAAATTAATGTCTTTTTGCGGTGGTTGTTCAAAAAAGGGATTTTCTTTCTGCTGAAGAGGGAGCAGCGAGGTTGCCAGCTTGTTTAATGTAGCAGATGTAAATCCGGTGCCGACAGCTCCTGCATAGTGCAAATTCTCGTGTGTATCGTAATAGCCTACTAGCAAAGCCCCGATTTTGCCTGAACGTGCTCCTTGTCCAGGTACCCAGCCGGCAATAACCAGTTCTTGCCGTTTCTGGTTTTTTATCTTTACCCAAGCGCCTGAACGTTTTCCCGGTTCATAAGGGTGGTCCAGTTTTTTAGCAATGATACCTTCTAAACCAAGATTACGGCTGGCAGTCAGCAGTTCCAAGCCGCTGCCTACTGAATAAGCCGGAGTTTGCCAGTAGCGACCGTTGAGTTGCAATTTTTCCAGCAGGAGGCGGCGCTCAATATAAGGCAAGTCTATCAATAATTCCTCATTTTGCAATAGAATATCGAAAATAACTAAGGTAACTGGTAGTTGCTGCATCATCAGCCTGATTTTCTTCTCCGACACCAATCCCATACGGTGCTGAAGCTGGGAGAAAGAGGGGCGTCCTCCGGCACTGAAAGCAACAATTTCACCATCCAGTATAAGTGTCTGCGGCGGTAGGAATGGGGCTAATTGCGATATTTCCGGATATTGGCTGGTAATGTCTTTGTTGTTACGACTGAGGATCTTTATGATTTTACCATCAAAATAAACCAGAGCACGGATACCATCCCATTTGATTTCAAATGCATAAAGACTGTCTTCTTTGGGGAGCCGGGAAGTTTTGGCCAGCATGGGAGCAATTGCTTGCATAGACAACCTCCTAAGGAAAAACAGTCAACTACTATCTTTTTGTAGTATTTGATAAAATAGCAAAAGCCAATCGCTTAAAGCAGCAATTGGCTTTTCAAAAGTATAAATATAATTTAAAAAACAAAAAAGGCCGGATATCCGGCCTTTTAAATCCTAGTAGCGTTTGTTAGCTTGGAAGCAATCGCGGCAATATACAGCTTTGCCAGCGGTTGGCTGAAAAGGAACCTGAGTTTCTACGCCGCAACCACTGCAAGTAGCAGGGAACATTTCGCGTTGTTGACGGAAACCGTTATTGGAACGGCCACCATTCATTTGAGCTTTGCGGGCTGCGCGGCAGCTAGGGCAACGGGAAGGTTCATTTTGGAAGCCTTTTTCAGCGTAAAAAGCTTGTTCCGAAGCAGTAAAGTCGAAATCAGTACCGCATTCTTTGCAGGAAATATTTTTGTCTTGGTAGTTCATAGTTAACCAACCTCCTTAAATTGACTCCAACAATTGCCGGTCGGTTGGTTAAGATCTACGCAAGCGAGCCTGTAGCAATTATTTTCGTTTCAATTAAATAATAACCTGATTTATCAAGAATTGTCAAGATTCGGCTAGCATTTTTTCCAGTTCGTCTAACAGCGCAGCAAATTTGTGCAGGGTAATTTCAATGGGCTTGGGTGAAGACATATCCACACCGGCATTTTTAAGAATGGTTAATGGATAGTCAGATCCGCCGCTTTTCAGGAAGTTATTAATGTACCGTTCCTGCGCAGGCTTACCTTCCCGTACAATTTGATCAGCAAAAGCGGTAGCTGCCGAATAACCGGTTACATATTGATAAACATAGAAGCTGGAATAAAAATGAGGAATACGTGCCCATTCGATGTCCACTTCTTTATCAACGATCATCTCAGGTCCGTAGTATTTGACATTTAAATCATGCCATAAACTATCAAGCATGTCGGCAGTTATGGTTTCACCACTTTCTGCTTTTTCATAGAGAAGCTTTTCGAATTCGGCAAACATCGTTTGACGGTAGATGGTACCGCGAATTGACTCCAGATACTGGTTTATCAGGAAAAGCTTTTGCCGTTTATCAGTCGTTTTTTTGAGCATGTAATCAATAAGCAATACTTCGTTGGTGGTAGAAGCTACTTCGGCCGTAAAGGTAACATAAGAGGATGTGGGATAGGGTTGATTGGATTGGCTGTAATAACTATGCAAGGCGTGCCCCATTTCATGAGCTAAGGTGGAGACGTCATCATAGCGATTGTTATAATTAAGTAACACAAACGGATGAACGCCGTAAGAACCCCAGGAATAAGCTCCGGTTTGTTTGCCTTGGTTCTCGTATACATCAATCCAGCCGGAAGTCAGGCCGGTTTCTAAATTTTTCTTGTAGTCAGGGCCTAATGGTTCTAAGGCTGCCCGCACAAGATCAAGTCCCTTTTCATAAGGAATATCAAATTCTACATCCCGGATGACCGGCACATACAAATCATACATATGAATTTCATCCAATTGAAGAGCTTTCTTTTTGAGTGCAACATAACGATGCAAAGGTGCAAGATTGCTATGAACAGTGGTAATCAAATTATCATAAACTGCCGTAGGCACATTGTCACTTTGCAAAGCAGAAGACAAAGTAGAATCATACTTGCGCATCTTTGAGTAGAAAATATTTTTCTTTACATTGCCGCCTAAAGTAGCAGCAAAGGTATTGCGGTATTGATTGTAAGTGCTGAACAGGCCGGTAAAAGCTTGCTCCCGCACTCGCCGGTCAGGCGACATAATAAAAGAACGGTACCGTCCTTCGCTTAAGGAAACGGTATTGCCTTGTTCATCTTCAATTTTAGGGAATTTTATATCAGCCCGGGCTAGCATCGTGAAAATGTTTTCTGCTGCTTGTGTTACTTCACTGGCATGGGCGAGAATCTCTTCTTCAGCCGGTGAAAGAACATGTTTCTTCTGGCGGGAGAGATTAGTAAAATAGTAGGCATAGTCCTTTAACTGCTCGTCTTGTTTGCGGAATTGATTTAGTTTCTCTTCCGGCAGGGCTAATATTTCCGGCTCAATGAAGGCTGTTGCGGCACCCGCTTCGGCCAGCAGGGCTTCTACTTTTCCTGTCATAGCTTGATAGAGGGTATTGGCAGAGTTTTCATCGCGATGCATACGGGCAAAAGAATAAAGCTTACCGGCAATTATGCCGATGTCATCGCGATACTTTAGGCAAGCTGCTAGAGTCTGAGCAGATTCACTTAACCGGCCCTTGTATTTGCTAACTTGCTCCAGATCACCCCGCAGCTTGTCAAAATCTGCTTGCCACGCTGCTTCACTGGCATAAATATCCTCTAAGTGCCATTTGTATTGGGCAGCTACTTCTTCGCGGGTCGGCAGGCTCGAGTTTGGTGCAGCGGCATGGCTGGAAGCAGTGGAAGCCAACAGTGCTCCAACAACAAAAGGAATTATTTGCGCCATTTTAAACATGAACACTCTCCTTCGGGTAATATTTGCTGTATAGTATATATTGGCAATAAAGTTGTTACTTCCTCTATCTTTTTTACTAGTTTACCCGAAAAAAGAAGAATTCTCTCGCTAATGAGTTATACTTTGAAATATTTAACAATTCCCCGGAAGATGCTGTCGGCTATATTATAACGGCCGTCAACGCTTGCCAGCAATACTTCCTCTTCCGGGTTGGAAATGAAGGCAGCTTCAACCAATACTGCCGGCATATTGGAATACCGGATAACATAGAAGCTGGCAAAGCGAGCACCCCGGTCTTTCGTTCCCAAGCCTTCAATCAAGCTTTTTTGAATGGAGGTTGCCAGACGTATGCCGTCAGCATTGCCGTAATGATAGGTGGTAGTACCGGCAGCTTGTGCATTGGTAAAGGCATCATTGTGAAGGCTGATAAAAATATCTGCTCCGTGGTCATTGGCTATATCCACCCGGGCACCTAGCTCGGCTTCACTGGAAGCATCTGCAACCTTTACCTCCATATCGGTATCTCTGGTGAGGATAACGGTGGCACCATTCTTTTCTAATTTGTCACACAATAGCAAAGCGACTGCCAGGTTATTATCTTTTTCGCAGGTTCCGGTTGGACCGATTGCGCCTGGATCATTGCCGCCGTGTCCCGGGTCAAGACAGATGACTTTTCCGGCCAGGCGGTTGCTTTCGCTCTCGTCTTCGCTGATAATCGGGCGATCAGCTGACGGGACGGGTGTTTTTGAATTTTTAGTATTAATATAGACTATTTCGTGAGATGTATCGTATAATGTGCCCCAGCGTTGCGTTTTGGCAATACTGCGCAGAGTGAGAAGCAAATCTTTAGATACCTTTGGGTTGATAGGGACTTTACGACCATCTATAATGATTTGCATGACTTGACCCTCCTTGCGGTTACTTGTTTTATACTATGCAAGCAAAGGCTAGGCGGTGCTTTTAGAGTCAGGATACAAGGATAGCCGGCAGGGAATAGGGAAAATTACTATAAAATTAAAGAAGGTGAATTTATTGAAAGTTTTATTAACAGTATTAAACGCAAAATATATTCATTCGTCGCTGGCGCTGCGCTACTTGCAAAGTTATTGTCAAGCTGCCTGTGACACGATTGCAATAAGTGAGTATTCCATTAATCATAAGCTCCTGGATGTGCTAGCCGATATTTATATTCAAAAGCCTAAAATAATCGGATTGGCCTGCTACATATGGAATATTGATATGACATTGGCACTAACCAGCTTGATTAAGCAAGTTATGCCGGAAACGATAATTATCCTGGGTGGTCCGGAGGTTTCTTACGATCCGGCTCAGGTACTTGCTGCTAACAGTGCGGTAGATTATGTGGTGCAAGGCGAAGGCGAGGAGGTTTTGTCTCAGTTGCTAATAGCCTTGGGCGGCAGTGGGAATGTAGATGACATTAGTGGTTTGAGTTGGCGTGGTGATGGAAAAGTCTGCACAAATGGCAGCCCCCAGCAGGTTGCTAAACTTGACAGCTTACCCTTTCCTTATAGCCGGCAAGATTTAACTGAACTAAAAGAGAAGATCGTATATTATGAAAGCTCGCGGGGGTGCCCTTTTTCCTGTCAGTACTGTTTATCAAGTGCTACCAGCGGTGTTCGATTTCTAAGTTTAGACCGGGTTTTTCAGGATTTGCAAAAAATGATTGATGCAGATGTAAGGCAGGTGAAATTTGTTGACCGGACTTTCAATGCCAATAAGGCCCATTATCTGCCCATTTTGCAATTTCTTGCAAAACAGCAATGCCGTACTAATTTCCATCTAGAAATTGCTGCTGATATATTGGATGAAGAAGTCTTGCAATTTCTTGAAAATGCTCCTAAAAATCGTTTTCAAATGGAAATTGGTGTGCAATCCACCTATGAACCGACATTGGCGGAAATACAAAGAAACAATAACTGGCCCCGAATCGTCAATAATGTTGCCCGGTTACGTTCTTACGGCAATATGCATTTACATCTGGACTTAATTGTCGGCCTGCCTTATGAAGGATACGAAAGATTTGGACAATCCTTTAATGATGTTTACCGACTGCAGCCTCATATGCTGCAGATTGGGTTCTTAAAAATGCTTAAGGGATCGGGAATACGTGAAGCTGCTGTTAAGCATGGGTACGAGTTTACTAACTACGCTCCTTATGAGGTTCTTCAAAATCGCTATTTGACTTACGGTGAGGTTCGACGGCTTCACATTTTGGAAGAAGTATTCGAGCAAGTGTATAATAGCGGGCGATTTCCAACTACATTAACCTGGCTGGTTGAAATGAGTGGCGGTAATGCTTTCGGGCTGTTTGAAGAATTGACAAATTATTGGGAAATGCATGGACTGCACCGCTTGCCTCATAGTCCGAAATCGATAGTACGTTATATTTGGGATTTTTGCCGGCAACTTTATCCGGAAGATAGTGGCCTATGGGAACAACTCCTCAAATTTGATGCATTAACTAGTGGGCGAGGAAGCTTGCGTCCCGACTTTTTGCCATGGAATGATGACCAATGGGTAGATGAAAAAAATCAATTTTGGCGCGATGACAAACTTGCCGGTCAATATATTCGTCAATACTCTTTTACTACTTGGCGTGAATTGAAGCGGCTTTATCATATTGAGGTATTTCCTGCACACGTGCTTGCCAGATTGACTGAAATTCCCGATAAGAGTGGCTCAGTTGTGCCTGTCTTATTTGACTATAGTGAAAACGATGTAACTTGGCAGGTTATTAAAGCAATGGATTTCGAAATTGGGGGAACAAACTTTGCGTTATAATGCTTATTCCGATTATTTGCGTCGCCGGTATGGTGAAAAAGTATACAAGCTGCCAGTCAGCATACCCGTTACCTGCCCTAATCGCGATGGGTCCTGTGGTACGGAGGGCTGCGTTTTTTGTGGTGAGATCGGAGCCGGTTATGAGAATCTACCTGATTCAATGACCGTGAAGGATCAGATTGAGGCTAATATTGCGCATATTGCACCTAAATATAAAGCCTACAAGTATATCCCTTACTTTCAAAATTTCAGCAACACTTATTTACCCTTAGAGCGCTTAACTGAATATATCAAAGAGGCGTGCTTACCAAATGTTGTTGGCATTGCTCTTGCTACCCGGCCAGACTGTATTAACGAGCGGTATTTAGAACAACTGGCTGAAATCCGTGACCTGACGAAGGTCGACATTAGTATAGAATTGGGACTCCAATCGGTTAATTATCACTCGCTTATCAAAATTAATCGAGGCCACACACTCGGTGAGTATATAGATGCCGTTTTGCGAATTAAGCGCTATCAAATTGATGTATGCACACATTTAATACTCAATCTTCCCTGGGATGATATGACTGATACGGTGGAAAATGCCAAGGTAATGTCGGCACTTAGTGTTGATCAGGTAAA
>Ga0366786_1022_pt1 | contig 28637 bp, 29 predicted proteins | sample TotcelHN113001M9_FD_207046 | JGI IMG/M metagenome (GOLD analysis project Ga0366786, IMG submission 207046) | Enriched cells from coal bed in the Powder River Basin, Montana, United States - Total cells N11 rep2 HSBNCT.N11.300.1.M9 ... | reverse complement strand
TGACAGCAGCTCGTGTCTGTTCATCAAGTTCTGTTAAATCGAGCGCATCCATGAAATCACCTACTTAGCAGATTTGAACGGATCTGTTATTCCATTTCGCTGATCAGTTTCACGCGGTTGGCATGCCGCCCTCCGGCAAATTCACTGGACAGCCACTTTTGCACAATAGCCAGAGCCAGGCCTGGTCCAATGACCCTCTCTCCCATGGTTAAAATGTTGGCATCATTATGCTCGCGCGACATTTGGGCAGAAAAGACATCATGGCATAGGGCTGCCCGAATCCCTTTCACCTTATTGGCGGCAATACTGACACCAATGCCTGTCCCACATATAATAATTCCCCGCTCATATTCTCCGGCTGCCACAGCAGTGGCTACACTTTGGGAAATACAGGGGTAGTCTACGGAATCGGTAGAATAAGTGCCGAAATCACGAAAGGCAATACCTTGTTCCTCTAAAAAAGCAATTACTTCTTTTTTAAGGCGAAAGCCGCCGTGATCGCTGCCAATAGCTATTGTCACAAAGAAACCCTCCCTTTGCATATTCGAAATTGGTTTCGACTTTTATCAGCTATCTCCTGCTAAAAGGAGGATTTTTTCCCATGCAATATCAATCAATTTTTCAATCTGCTCAGCACATAGGCGATACACCTCGGTATCACCGCCAAAAGGGTCGTCCACATCACCGGCATAACCAGTGAATTCAGCCAAGGTATATACCTTGCGATTAGCCGTTGGCAGCATTTTAAGAACAGCCCGTTTGTGCGATCCGGTCATCGTCAAAATGAGGTCGGCTGCTTCAATATACTCTGGTAACAACTGACATGAAGCATGGCCGGTAATATCAATTCTCCGCATTGACATGGCCATCATCGCACCATAGGATGCAGGAAAAGCCCCTCCACCGGCTAGTCCTGCTGACAATATTTTAATTTGATCCGTTTTGCCAGCCTTGTGCACTTTGGCTGCAAGTAACGCTTCTGCCATGGGGCTGCGGCATGTATTACCGGTACAAACAACAAGAATGCGCAGCATTTTCTATTAATCTCTCCTTTTAGTATGTCCTATTTGTTTATACAAAAATAAAATGAACTTGTCCCAGCCTGGCTGTTACTTTTCATAATACCACTTGGCTGCTATCGTTAAGCTTAACGACACCGAGAAGGGTTAAGCTACAAACTGCCCAGTCCTGAATGCGAGTTCCCCCGCTTGTTCAGGCATCAGCAAAAATTTGACCTACCCTTCTGCATCCCCCTCCCCTATCACCGGGCGTCAGACAAGAGCCGTCCAAAGAAGGTGAGCGCCTAATCCCAGTAACACCAGACCACCCATCAGTTCTGCTCTTGATCCAAAACAGCGGCTTACCCGCCGCCCAACAATCAAACCGGCAATTGCAATAACAAAGATAACCGCACCTAAAATAAAACTCAACTTTAAGAGGTCCACATCCAGCATTCCCAGGCTAAAACCGGCTGCCAATGCATCAATACTAACGCTGGTTGCCAGCATAACCAGGGTAAGTCCTTTCAAAGGGTGTCCCCCAGTGGTATCCAATTCATCACAGGTTAGGTTTTCTTTAATCATATGAATACCGAGGCCTGCTAAAACCAAAGCCCCTAAAGCACTTGCCCAGTCTTGCACCGCAGCTACCGGCCAGTCAATATGATAAGTGCCGACATGCTCCACCATATGGCCCAACCAGTGTCCGGCATGGTATCCAGCAAGAATCATTACAATATGAAATACGGCAAAAACAATAGCTGAGCGTAAAATGATCCGTAACCGGACACGATTCATGCCAATCGGCACTGCCACTGAAAATAAATCTGTTCCTAATGCTGCACTAAGCACAATTAACTCTAGAGTACTCAATATCCGCCACCTCCGTCTCGGTAATATATATGAAAAGGAGGAAGGCGGTAGTATTAAACGTGCAAAATTCTGTATCCTGCAGCTTTACGCAAACGGTTCATAACAGCTAACCCTAAGCCACTCTCACTTATACCTTCGGCATAAATAACGTCAACCTTATTTTGATCAAAAGAGAGCAAGGCATTATACAAATTGACTGCAATTTGCCCGGCATCGCCGCGGTGGCCATATATGGCAAGCTGAACTCCGGGAGGCAAAAGGGCAGCTGTTTCAGCAGAAACAACCGCACCAATCCGCTTGCCTTGTCCAACAGCCTGCAGCACCTTTTCGGTCAGAGCTGCCGCAACTGCAGCTCCGTCTCCTTGAAGCAGCGTCATTGGCGCAGCCGGTGCATAGTGAGTATATTTCATTCCCGGCGCCTTTGGAACAAGCTGTGCCTGTTCGAGCGCAGGATCAATTTCTACTTCGCCCAGTGTTTCCATTAGCATTTCCAGTGTTATACCGCCGGGGCGAAGCAGCGTAGGAACCGGCGTAGTACAGTCAACCACTGTCGATTCTACACCAATATCGCATGGCCCTCCGTCAAGGACGGCATCAACTCTCCCTGCCAAATCGGCAAATACGGCCTGAGCTGTCGTAGGACTGGGACGACCGGAAAGGTTAGCACTGGGAGCAGCGATAGGCAAGCCCGTTAGCCGGATAAGTTCGCGGGCAATGACAGAATCAGGCAAGCGAATGGCGACCGTATTCAACCCCCCCGTCACTTGATCAGGAACAACCGACTTTCTTTCCATCACGATGGTCAACGGACCGGGCCAGTAGCGCTCCATCAGCGCCCAGGCATTGGCTGGTATAGTTTGTACCAACTGCAAAACCTCATTAGCCTCTGCTATATGTAAAATAAGCGGATTATCGGACGGTCGTCCTTTGGCTTGAAAAATTTTGGCTACCGCCTGAGCCTCCAGGCCATTAGCTCCCAGTCCATAGACCGTTTCGGTAGGAAATGCCACTAAACCGCCGCTGACTAGAATTCGCGCCGCCTGAGTCAATATAGCTTTGTCAGGTTGATGCTTATCTACCTTAAAATACTGTGTTTGTATCGACATGGTGCCTCCTGAAGTAAAATTCAAGGCGCTCTGAGTACTAGCACACGCTCAACGCCACTATAGTCTTTAATAACAGCCTCGACGGTAAATATACCGTCCTGTTTAGCCAGTGCCGCTACCGCTTCAGCCTGATTAATACCCACTTCCAGCGCCACAAAGCCGCCAGGATTAACATACCCTGGCGCTTGACTTATAATGCGACGATAAAAGTTCAGGCCATCTTGTCCACCTGCCAGTGCACCATAGGGTTCACGCCGCACCTCCGGCTCCAATCCGTCAATATCCTTATCGGGAATGTAAGGAGGGTTAGAAACGATAGCGTCAAACTGTTGCCCGGACACTGGTCCAAAAACATCGCCCTCCATCAGTTGGAGCCGATCATGAACATGATGGGTTGCTGCATTTTTCCCGGTCATGGCCAGCGCAGGTACCGACAAATCAATGCCAATTCCGCAAGCATCGGGCAACTTGGCTAACAAGCTGATAATAATAGCTCCGCTGCCTGTACCAATATCCAAAACAAGAGGCTTGTCTTTCTCTTTTAGTCGCTCCAGCACAGCTTCCACTAACACTTCGGTGTCAGGTCGAGGTATAAGGACATCGGGGGTAACAGCAAAATCAAGTCCCATAAATTCTTTGCGACCTGTGATATAAGCGACTGGAATGCGCTGGGCCCGTTGCTTGACCATTTTACGGTAGTCTGTCAGTTCTTGTTCATCCAAAGGGCGATCAAAGTGCACATACAAATAGAGCCGATCTTTCCCCAGTATATGGGAAAGCAGCACTTCTGCGTCAAGACGCGGACTTTCCACGCCTTTTTCACAAAAATACTGCCCCGTCCATTTTAAAATACTGCCAACTGTCCACTGTTCTATTTTTTCGCTCATGATTATTTCGACTCAGCCTCTTTTAGACGCTCACTGTGAGCAGCAGCAATCAAACCGTTGATCAACTCATCGAGATCGCCATTTAAAACAAAATCCAGTTTATGCAGTGTCAAACCAATACGGTGATCGGTCACCCGGCCTTGGGGGAAGTTATAAGTACGAATACGCTCGCTTCTGTCACCGGTACCTACCTGACTTTTGCGGTTTTGCGCCACTTCGTCATGCTGCTTTTGCTCAGCCGCTTCCAATAGTTTCGCCCGCAGCACCCGCATCGCTTTATCCCGATTTTTTAATTGGGATTTTTCATCTTGGCACTGTACGACAATGCCACTAGGTATGTGGGTAATGCGCACTGCCGATTCGGTCTTATTAACGTGCTGGCCACCGGCGCCGCTGGCACAATAGGTGTCAATACGCAAATCATTGTTGCTTACTTCAATGTCTACATCTTCTGCTTCAGGTAAAACAGCTACCGTCACCGTCGAGGTATGGATACGTCCGCTCGCTTCCGTGGCAGGAACCCGCTGAACGCGATGAACACCGCTCTCAAATTTCAATTTAGAATAAGCGCCGTCACCTTGAATGGAAAAAACAACTTCTTTAAAGCCACCCAGATCAGGGGCATTAGCGTCAAGAAGTTCTGTTCGCCAGCCTTGATTCTCAGCATACCGGGTATACATACGAAATAGGTCACCGGCAAATAGCGCCGCTTCATCACCGCCTGCACCGCCACGAATTTCAACAATAACATTTTTGTCATCATTCGGATCTTTGGGCAGCAGGAGAATATGCAGCTGAGCTTCCAACTGTTCAGCTTTTGCTTTTAACTCATTTAACTCTAGCTGGACCATGTCGTGAAACTCATCATCCAACTTGTCTTTTAACATTTCCAGTGCATCGGTAATGCCCTGCCGCACCTCTTTATACTGCCTAAAAACAGTAACAAGGCCGGTTAGCTTAGAATGAGCCTTGGTATGTTTCTGCCACTCGGTCTGATTGGCAATAATGTCAGGGTCACTAATTAATTGTTCAAGTTCGAAATACTTATCTTCCAAAGCTTGCAGTTTGTCAAGCACGTACAGTCACCTCATGCCGACCGGCGAGAAGCGTCGGCTAGCGTTATTCCCGCCACCGGCGCTTTCGTCAGCCTATGCTTTATATATTTTCAGGTTTTACAGCTTCCAGAGCTTTAATTGCCACTTCAATCTGGTCATCACTAGGTTCACGGGTAGTCATTTTTTGCAGCCACAGGCCTGGCGTTATGGCGCAAGCCACCCATCGTAACTGGCTTCGTCCGGCAAAACGGATGATTTCATAGGATACGCCGGCAATCAGCGGCAGTAAAACGATACGCGATACAATCCTGAGCCACAGATCCGGCCATCCTAAAAAGGCAAATACGACAATACTGACCAACATAACAATCAGCATAAAGTTAGTGCCGCACCGGGGATGAAGAGTGGAAAAGGTACGAATATGCTCTACATCCAAGGGAACTCCGGCCTCATAAGCATGAATCGTCTTATGCTCAGCACCATGATATTGAAAAACACGCTGAATATCTTTCATCATCGATATGGCGCCAATATATGCTAAAAAAATGACTAACCGCAAAATGCCTTCAAGCGTATTTAAAATACGGGCATCATCGGTAGCACTGTGCAGAAATTTGGCTGCATAGGTGGGAATGATGACAAACAGTCCAATTGCCATAGCTAAGGAAAATACCATAGTCATGGCAATTTCCTTGTTTGATAATTCTTCCCCTTCTTCACCTGCCGCCTGGGCGGAAAAGGACAGTGCCTTCATGCCGTAGATCAGTGCCTCTGCTAGCGAAACTACACCGCGAATCATCGGTTTCTTCAGGATTGGATAGGTATCGGAAATGGATTTTAACTCTTCTTTTCTTACTGTAATATTTCCTGAGGGCTCACGAACAGCAGTGGCGATATAGCCGGGTCCACGCATCATGACGCCTTCAATGACGGCTTGACCGCCAACATATACTTTCTTTTGGGAATCCACGGCTTCTCTCCTCTCATCATGCAAACATGCCTAAGGCTATATACAAATACAGCAGAGCATCTCTGCTCTGCTGCCCAATTAGCCTTCTTGGCCGTAACGCTTATTGAATTGTTCAATCCGGCCGCGGGCTTTAGCGGCGCGCTGCTGACCAGTAAAGAACGGATGGCACTTGGAGCAAACATCAATGCGCAGATCCTTTTTAACGGAACCGGTCATGAAGCTATTGCCACAGCCGCAGGTTACTTTGGCTTCACCATAATTAGGATGAATTTTTTCTTTCATTTATCTTGCACCTCACTTTTTGCCACTTAACTTTTGCCAGGTAATTATACCATATAGAGACAGGCCTTTGCAACAGCAACGCATTATTTTTCCTTATCTATTTTGATATACCGTAAAGCTGCCAAGATCCACTTGGGGAAAAACCTGCGCCAAATGCTGCAGGAAGGGACGTACCCCGATAGGTACCGCTCTCGCAGCAGGCATAACTGCTAATAACCAATCGGGATCGAGATTCAAATTGCGCAGTTGAATCATATCAATTCCGGTACTGCCAATAAACTCTGTCCACGCGGCAATTTCTTCCGGACGGTCATTCAACCCGGGAAAAAGCAGCATATTAAGCGATACATATACGCCCTTTTCTTTTGCGTAATGAATAGAGCGGCGAACATCATCCAAGCTGTAGCTGGTACGGTAATAAGCCTGATATGTCTCAGGAATGGCGCTAATGATACTTACCCGCATACTGTTCAGGCCGGCGTCGACAATTTGCCTTATGCCATCAGTATAACCCGCATTCGTATTTATATTGATAATCCCCTGGCCAGTGGCAGCTCTGATCAAATTAATACCGGCGGCAATGGTGGAGGCTGCCAGCGATGGCTCGCCTTCGCAGCCTTGTCCGAAGCTGATAATCGGATCAGGAGCGTTGGACAGATGATATATCCCCAGCTCAGCGATCTCCTGTGCCGTAGGCGTAAACACAATACGGCTTTGGGGAGATGGACAGCATTCGGCCGGCTGGAGGGATATACAGCCTAAACAGTTAGCGTTACACGACGGGGAGGTCGGAATACCGCATTCCCATCGCCGGTAAAACAGATTTTGTGCAGTACAGCAATGCCACTCTAGTGAACAATTGGCCAAATGCTCAACAAGGCGGTTAGGACCCAACTCGCGCTTTACCTGATCAACTTTTTTGGGTAGTGCCGGTGTATTATACTTGTTAGGATGCCATTTGGCATTATCACTTGTCGGGATGGCAGCCACCATAATCTGATCTTTATAAAGAGCCGCCGCTGTATAGCCGAAAAGCGGCAGTAACGGTGCCTCATTCTGCTTAACAAAGGCCGGTAAATGAGTGCGGGTAAAACCGACTGGCAACATAGCAGCCACCGCTAATAAGGATGAAGCCAGCGGCTCTGTTTTTCCTTTTTTCTCCATAAGAGCAGTACGGCCCGGCAGGTACATTAACTCTGCCCCCTCAGGCAGGGGGATCATGTCGTGTACATTTAATTTTACGATTTTATCGCCCACCTTGCCTACGGCCTGATAACCGGGAGCATCATATATCTCGCCTTGCGAATCGGCATATAAAGCAGTTAACATCCATTCACCTTCTTTGGGGTTAGCCTTTATTTATTAAATAAATTCATAGTCTTAGTGAGGCCTACTTTTATAATACTTTCCACTGCATCAGCAGCTTTAGTAATGGCTTGCTCCATAAGCGGCTCTTCTGCTGCCGTGAAGCGGCTAAGTACATAATCGGCCACTTCCCAGCCCTCAGGCGGCCGGCCGATGCCTAAGCGTACGCGGGCAAAGCTGTCTTTATTCAAATGAGTAAGCAGTGATTCAATACCACGATGTCCGCCTGAACCGCCTTTCATCCGGAGCCTTAGACGGCCAACCGGTAAATCAAGATCGTCAAAGACGACAATAATATCTTCACTGGCAACTTTATAAAAACGAGCGAGCTCCCCCACTGCCGTACCGCTAAGATTCATATATGTCTGCGGTTTAACAAGCAGCAGCACCTGCTCTAACCCCCGATATTCGGCGACCTGAGCGTTATATTTGTTTTTCCAGCCTTGACACTTCCAGCGCTGGGCCAGCTCGTCCACTACCAGGAATCCGGCATTATGACGGGTTGCACTATATTCCTTACCTGGATTACCCAGGCCGACAATGATTTTCATTTAATCCTCCTGTTTACTGACAATATCGTTCACGGTAACAAACTTATAGCCTTTAGCGGTCAGCGCAAGAATAATATGCCGAGTTGCTTCCACCGTCTGTGCCCGTGATGCCTTTGCCGCTATACCGTCTCCGTCATGAAGCAAAATGATGGACCCATTTTGCACTTTGCTGACAATGCGATTGACAATAATATCTATGCCGGGATTCGTCCAATCCCGGGCCATAATCGACCATTCAACCACTTCCAGATGCTTTTCAGCCATGACTTCCATTACCAATGGATCACGAAAGCCATGGGGCGGACGGATAATTGTCATCTTAATACCGGTGAGGTCTTCAACAATTTGATTGGTCCGATCAATTTCCTCTTCACTCTTTTTGCGTCCCACCGTCAGAAGATCAACATGATGATAAGTATGATTGCCTAATTGATGTCCCTCGGCCGCTATTTGCCGGATTAAATCAGGATGATTTTCTGCATTTTGTCCAATGACAAAAAAGGTAGCCGGAACCTGATATTCCCGCAGGATATCCAAAACCTGATTAGTATAAGGCGGATAAGGGCCGTCATCAAAGGTGAGCGCTACAATTTTTTGTTCGGTCTTAATACCTGTAAAGACCTTGCCAAAAAAATTATTATCCGGCAACAGTGCGTTATAGGTTAACATGGAACCAATTACAATACCTACGATAGCTCCCCAGAAACCCAGCCGCATCGGCCGCCGCAATATATGTAAATAATCCAGCACCAAGCCAATAATTACCAAAACAGTAAGCAAGCCCAACATGGTAATAAGCCGCAGGCTGAGGTCACCCATTAGCTTTGCCTCATTTCTTTATACATAATATGCCAGTCTCCCTGTGAGTCAGTTGTTTTGCCACCAGGATAAAAACCACATTTTTCATACACTCTGACAGCCGGAAGGTTATCAGGCCGCACTTCCAGACGCACCCGTTCTACCTGGCAGGACTGAAAATAGATAAGAGCTTCAGCAAGCAGAGCCTGTGCCACCCCTTGACCGCGCGCGGCAGGATGAACAGCAATGGACAAAATGCGGGCATCTGCCGCTTGGGCAGGCATCAGGCTGGAGCGCAAAAAAGCCACTTTGTTGAGCACTATAACGGTTACCGGATAAAGGCCAAAGCCATATTGTCCCGTAATCCAGCGCCAGGCCCAGCGGAACACATGTCCGCCCGTAAGTGCCAGCCGCCACAGCGAGCTAAGTCTCGTTGGTGCAAAACAATACCCTACCACAACGTCATCGTCATCTTTGGCCACCAATGCTGCCGCCGGTTCAGCCTGATAAACAAGTGCAAAAACATCTTCCATAGCCTGCGGCTTGGGCAGCCGCCCGCAGTGGTGAATAACACTGTCATGAAAACACACTGTAAACAAAGCGGCAATTGCTTTAATATCGTCAGCAGCTGCACGACAAATGCGCATAAGAGTATCCCCCCATGAGTATATACGGTTATACTAGCATATGCAAAAAAGCTGCTGCTGAGCCCTACCGGACTTAGCAGCAGCCGCAAAGGGCATAAAAGATGAAATTGCCGCGTCGCTATGCTCCTCGCAATGGCAAAGGAGCGAAGTGCACTACGTCTTGCCTGGTTTGTGCACCCCGCAAGGGGAGCTATCCACTACAAACGGCGATAAGCTTCGTTCCTCATTGCCTCCAGCCAGAAAACCAAAGATGGGATTGCCGCGTCGCTACGCTCCTCGCAATGACAAATGAACGAAGTGCCCATTATTCTTGCTTAGTTGTGCAACCCCCGCAGGGGAGCTTTTCACCACCAATGGGGCACAAGTCCCGTTTTTCCTGTCCTCCATTGCCGGCAAGTTCAGGCCGTCGAGAAGGCTCCAGCTGCTAGACGCCGGCCCTGGCGAAACCGGAGGCGTACGTGTTGGCACGTTGAGGATTTCGACAGGGCCGGCAACAACGCAGATGGTGTCTTATCGGCGGCCGTCCCTCTTAATCGTCGAAGAGTTTGCTCACAGATACATCCGTATAAATCCGGATAATCGCCTCGCCAAAGAGCGGTGCTACAGAAAGCAGTTTAATCTTGGGAGTACGTTTCTCAGGCGGAACAGGTATGGTATTTGTTATAATGAGTTCAGCAATATTGGACTTTTCAATGCGCTCGATAGCCGGGTTGCTGAGTACAGCGTGCGTACAGCAGGCATATACTTTTTTTGCACCAAACCGTTCCAGCGCTTTTGCTCCCTCCACCAGCGAACCGGCGGTATCAACGATATCATCTATCAAGATTGCCGTCTTACCTTCAACGCTGCCAATCAGATTCATAACTTCAGCCACACCTGGCTGAGGGCGGCGTTTTTCAATAATCGCAATAGGAGCTTCCAGCCTATCGGCCAGTTGTCTGGCACGGGTTACTCCACCCAAATCAGGTGATACTACAATAATATCTTCTATTTTTTTGGATACAATGTACTCAGCCAGAATGGGAACGCCAAAGAGATGATCTACCGGCACATCAAAAAAGCCTTGAATTTGACCGGCATGAAGATCCATCGTTACCACCCGGGTCACTCCGGCCGTACTCAACAAGTCGGCCACCAATTTCGCCGAAATAGGTTCACGGCCGCGGGTCTTGCGATCTTGGCGGGCATAACCATAATAAGGAATAACTGCTGTTATATGACGGGCAGAAGCACGTTTAAGAGCGTCTACCATAATTAGCAATTCCATGATGTTATCATTAACAGGATTACTAGTCGGTTGAATAACAAAGACATCTTTTCCGCGAACACTTTCATCAATCATAACCTGAGCTTCGCCGTTGTTAAAACGGCCAACAAAGGCATTGCCTACTTTAAGCCCCAGATATGCGGCTATTTCTTCGGCTAGCGCCGGATGAGCGTTACCAGTAAAAATCCTTAACTTCTTACCATCTTCCAATGACATTTGGTATGCCTCCCTATTCCTTCTTTTGTCGTTTGACCCAGCCTTCGAGATTGGATTGGCGGGCCCGGGCGACGCCCAGTGATTCGGGCGGCACATGTTTGGTAATAGTTGAACCGGCAGCAACGTAAGCATCTTTGCCTACCGTTACCGGTGCGACTAAATTGGTGTTGCAACCGATAAAGGCATTATCCTCTATGGTTGTACGATACTTCTTTTTGCCATCATAATTTACAGTGATAGTGCCGGAGCCAATATTAACCCCTGCACCCATATCAGTGTCACCAATGTAACTAAGATGGGGAATTTTGCTCTTTTCTCCGACAATTGTGTTCTTCACTTCTACAAAATTGCCAATTTTTACTCCTTTGGACAGCACCGTTTTCGGTCTTAAATGAACATATGGTCCGACAGTAACTTCGTCTCCCACCGTGCATTCATGAGCATAGGTAAAGTGCAGGCATACATTATCACCAATGGTTGTATCGGCAATCCGGGTATTCGGTCCAATAGAACAATTGCTGCCAATGGTAGTTGCACCTTCCAGCCAGGTAAACGGATAAATTACGGTGTCTGCACCAATTACAACATCGCTGTCCACAAAAGTGCTAGCTGTGTCCATAATAGTGACGCCATTATCCATTAACTCAATCAGTTTGCGGTTCCGCAGAATCTTTTCCGCTTCTGCCAGTTGTACTCGCGAGTTAATGCCCAGTGTTTGCTTGTGGTCAGTTGCCGCAGTTGCCCAAACACTGGCCCCTTCTTTAACCAGCAAGCCAATTACATCAGTCAGATAATATTCACCTTGCGCATTGGTACAGGTAATGCCTGCTAACGCAGTAAACAGTGCCTGACATTCGAAGCAATAAATACCGGTATTGACTTCAGCTACCTGCAATTCCTCAGCCGAGGCATCTTTTTGTTCTACGATTTTAACCACTTGTCCCTGAGCATCGCGAATAACCCGCCCATATCCAGTGGGGTCCGGCATATGTGCAGTAAGCACAGTGGCTACCGCCTGCTTATCGCGGTGGGCTTCAATAAGCTTGCCTAACATAGGGCCTTCCAGTAATGGCGTATCACCACACAGCACCAAAACTGTGCCGCTGTAGCCGGCCAGCAGTTCTTTAGCCTCCATTACGGCATGTCCGGTACCAAGCTGCTCAGCCTGAACGACAAAATCGGCCTGACTGCCAACTTCGTCACGAACGCTATCGGCACCAAACCCTATCACCACAATATTCCTTGTTGCTCCGGCAATTTTAGCCGCATCCAGCACATGCTGCACCATAGGCTTACCGCCAACGCGGTGAAGTACCTTGGGTAACGCCGATTTCATGCGCGTACCTTTACCTGCCGCCAAAACAAGCGAAACGACATCTGCCATGGCTGTACCTCCTGTTTAACAAAGCTTGTATACACAAAACAATTTGTTTCGACATAATATACGTTTTTCCTTTGTATATTGAAAAAATAATCGAGTACAAATTTTACCAAGCTGTCGAAAGGTCTGGAAAGCCAACAGGATGAGGCTGTGAATTTGTCTTCTTACATCCAGTCTAAGCGGCAAAACATGAGATTGCCGCGTCGCTGCGCTCCTCGCAATGACAAATAAGCTAAGTGCCTACCGATCGTAACGCTGTGCACCCCGCAGGGGAGCCCTTCACCACCAACGGCGATAATCTCTGTCCCACTGCCACCAAGTCTAAGCCGCCGAGAAGGCTCCGTATGCTAGGAAGGCCGGGAAGCTAAACATGAGATTGCCGCGTCACTGCGCTCCTCGCAATGGCAAATAAGCTAAGTGCCCACCGATCGTGCTTGCTGTGCACCCCGAAGGGGAGCTATTCACCACCAACGGCGAGATAATTCCGTTCCCCCGTTTCCCCGTCCCCACTGCCACCAAGCCTAGGCCGTCGAGAAGGCTCCAGCTGCTAGGCGCCGGCCCTGGCGAAACCGGAGGCGTACGTGTTGGTACGTTGAGGATTTCGACAGGGCCGGCAACAACGCAGATGGGGCCTTCTCGGCGGCCGTCCCTCTAAATCATGTCGACGTGATAGCCTTCCTTCCGTAGCCCCATTATAATTTCATCAGTATGCATAGCATCCCGGGTTTCCAGGCTGATTTCAACTACAGACTGACCTAACGGTACATTGCGTTCTATGCGGTCATGATAAATATTAATAACATTAGCATGAAGCTGGGCAATAACCGCTAGCAATCGCTGCAGAGCACCCGGACGGTCTAAGATATGAGTACTGATCTTGACCCGCCGTCCGGCCTTGACCAGACCGCGTTCAATAATACGGGAAATAAAGTTAACATCAATATTGCCACCGGAAATAACACTTACTACCTTGCCTTTAGCGGGTACAAGATTTTGCAGTATAGCCGCCAAGCTGACCGCCCCTGCCCCTTCAACCATCAGCTTAGCCCGCTCTAACAGCATTAGGATGGTGCCGGCAGTAACTTCGTCATCAACGACAACAATATCATCAACATATTTATCAATTATGGGAAACGTTAAATCGCCCGGCACTTTCACCGCAATCCCGTCCGCCATGGTTACAGCGTCAGGAATGGACTTCACTGTATGAGCCTGCTTAGAGATATACATAGCAGGCGCTCCTGTGGCCTGAACTCCATACACCTTGACATGGGGAGCTGCTTCTTTAACTGCGGCGGCAAGCCCTGCTATCAGTCCGCCCCCGCCAATTGGCACTACAATGGCTCCCACATCAGGAAGCGCTTCCAGGATTTCCAGCCCAATCGTACCCTGACCGGCAATAACAGCTAAATCGTTAAAAGCATTAATAAAAGTCTGTCCAGAAGCTGCTTGAATTTCGACAGCTCTTTGATAGGCTTCGTCATAAACAGTTCCAGCCAGAGCAACCTCTGCACCATAACCGCGAGTAGCCATTATCTTGGCCAGCGGAGCTGCCTCGGGCATAACAATAGTGGCCTTGATTCCAGCTGCAGTTGCTGCATAAGCCACTCCCTGAGCGTGATTGCCCGCTGACGCAGCAATTACCCCTCTCGCCCGTTCGTCATCTGTCAGCAGCCGGATTTTATTATATGCCCCGCGAATTTTAAAGGAACCTGTCTTCTGGAGATTCTCCAGTTTAAGATAAACCTCTTTACCAGTCATTGCACTAAAGGTATGACTGCGGTCTAACGGGGTATTATGTACAATTTTACTAAGTGCTTCCCGCGCATCCTTAACATCTGCCAAAGTAACAGTAGATTTCACAGCAATGCCCTCCAAAGCTTTTACATGATTCATCCAACAAGTCGCCATCCCCGTCCTGATCGCAGCGAGCAAACGATCCTTATGCTGCAGCCCAGCAGCTAAAAAAGACCAGCGGTCAAAAATGAGATTGCCACGTCGCTGCACTCCCCGCAATGACAATAGTTCCGAAGAAACCATTGTCCGCCCCCAGTGGTTCACCTGTGAGGGGAGCCCTCCAATGATACAAGAGAACCGTCCCCATGTATCCTCTCTAGTTGTGCACCCCACAGGGGAGCCTATTCACCACCAATGACAACAAGCCCCGTCCCCTGTCCTTCCTCTGCCTCCAGGCTCAGGCCTTCGAGAAGGCTCCAGATGCTAGGCGGAGCGAGGACGTGAGCGCAGACAGTACAGCGGTGGTACGGCAAGCGAACGCCCGCAGTGACAACAACGCAGCTGGGGCCTTATCGGAGGCCGTCTAATACCGGGCGGATAGTGACTTTCTTAGTATGCTCATCTACCTCATCTAAGATTAACAATGTCATATAATCATCTACTAGTTTAGGCTGCGGCTCAGCGGTAGCCACCAGCACTCCTGTTCCTACTACAATGCCGCCTACTTCATTAGCAAGATCAATCATGCCGCGAGCAGTACCGCCAGCTTTCATAAAATCGTCAATAACCAGCACTTTGGACCCGGGATGAATAGCCCGCTTGGGAAGGGACATAGTCTGTATGCGTTTGGACGAACCGGTAACATAGTTAATGCTGACCGCCGAGCCTTCTGTCACCTTGCTGCCGCGACGGACAATAACCAATGGTTTGTTAAACGCTCTGGCAACCATCATTGCCAGGGGTATCCCTTTTGTTTCAACGGTCATGATATAGTCGGGCTCTGCCTGAGCAAAACGGGTCATAAAAATCTCACCCAACTGTACCACTAAATGCCAATCAAATAAAATGTCCGACATATATAAAAAACCACCGGCAATAATCCGGTCCGGCGAGGCCAAGCGGGTGGAAATCTCTTCAAGTATTCCATTAGCCTGCAAACCTTCGCGAAAAGGAATAAATCGTACACCACCGGCCGCTCCGGCTACCGTCTCTAACGCTCCCAGCCCAAACTGCTTCAAGGCGTATTTTACTGACAAAAGATCTTCACTCAAGGTTGATTTGGCAATGCCAAATAAATCGCTAAAGTGCCCTAAGGGGAACAAATGGTACGGCCTGTCCACCAATAATTTAGTAAGTGCCACCACCCGCTCAACGCGACGAATTTTATCCATATTAATCCTCCCGTACAAACTGGGAATCCCGAACATTTTCCCTCAAAAAAACATTTTTATTCAGATTCTCTGCTAATGAGGGAAATCCTTCTTAAAACTTAGCTATTCCATGAAAAAATGAGATCACCACACGCTTTATTCCACAAACAGCACTGTGTAGAATAGGCGGCAATCTCATCTCTTACTAATCAACGTACTAATCCCTTTGCTGAAAATGCAGACTGTACTAATTGATAATCACTGGGTTTATCAACATCAATGCCCAGTTCGGCGTAGGGCGACTGAACAACCGCTCCGCGAATATTGAGTAACTGGGATACACGGTTCTCCACCTGTGGCAAGCTTAATAATCCTACGATAAAGCGCAGCACAAATGACCAGCCTAATATATGACATAATTTCAAAGGATTTTTCCGGTTACTTACAATACGCTCAGCTACCACCATACATTGAGGCACAATGGCAGGATTGACCAAAAATAGATTACCACCTGTGAACGTTCCTTCCCGGAAACGTACATACGTCCGCTTAGTACCGGGATAAGCTTGTTCATTTATTTCTTCCGTTACAATTGGATAATATAAGTCCGCATCTATTTGACTGCACTGGGCCAGGAAATGATTAATTGATTCGGGCGTTAATAAAGGTATATCAGCAGTGGCTACCAGTGTCTTATTATGATGTCCAAGTGCTGCAACACCAAGACTAATTGTTTCCATAATAGTCCGGCCGCCCTCAACAATAACCGTGTTTGGGGGAAAGTGACAGGAGCGAAGCGCCTGGGCAGGTCCCACTACCAGGATACGGTCAACTTGGCCACTTTTGGCTAGTGCATCCGCCACAAAAGTCACCATTGGTTTACCGGCTATTTCGATAAGAGCCTCGTAAGGCTGAACAGATAACGAACTAAGATGTTTGGTAGTTTCCCCGCCTGCCAAAATTATGGCATCATGCATGCTGTAATCTCCCCCGAAATGTAGGTTTACAATTGAGCTTATTTTTCTTTGCTAGTCGTATAACCTCTCCGTTCATTCATATCAAGCAGCAAAGTTTGTTCTGCGTTTTCCATATGCTCTCTTGCCAATTGCATGGCAACATCCACATTGCGCTGTGCAATTGCTTCAACCTGCCGCCGGTGCTCCTCCCAGGTATCTTTCAGACGTCCCGGATAAGCAATGGAAATGGAACGGAACCTTGTAAACTGTTCCCGTAAATTATTGATAATGCCTACCAGCCGGTCATTTCGACTGGCTTTATATAATATGTCATGAAATTGACTGTCAGCATCAACAATTTTTTCCATATCACCATTGTCAATGTACTCGCCAATATGTACAAGAAGGCGTTCTAACAGTTCCAATTCCTCATCTGTAATGCGCTCAGCTGCCAGCCCTGCTGCCAGTACATCGAGAGCCGTACGGATTTCAAACACTTCGTTAATGTCCTTTAATGATAAATCAGCTACATACGTTCCCCGCCTGGGCACCATGACCACAAAGCCTTCTAACTCCAATTTACGGATAGCCTCGCGCACCGGGGTCCGGCTGACTCCCAGTTCTTCAGCCAACTGTATTTCCATAAGACGCTCACCTGGCTGCAGTACTCCGGCAACAATTGCATCCCGCAAGGTTTCACTCACTACTTCGCGCAATGGCTTATAACTATCTAGTTTTATTGGCAATAAGCGCCTCTCCATTTTCGTCCCCCACCTTTGTCACTGTTTCTGCTACATACACCTGAGCTTTAACCTCATTTCTCAGCCTAATCGCTATTTTTTCAGCCTGTACCCTATCAGAAACAAGACCAAAAACGGTAGGACCGCTGCCAGACATGAGAGAAGCGGCGCCGCAGTCAGACATCAGTTGTTTTATTTGTGCCACGGCCGGATAAGCCGGAATGGTGACACTCTCTAATACATTGCACAGCCGGGAAGCAACACCGTCATAATCGCGTTGTCCCAAACAAGCAATCATACCTGCTATGTCGGGATGGTAATTTACCTTAGCCGCGCGATAATTGCCATAAACCCATGCTGTAGATACCCCCACTGGCGGCTTGGCTAGTACAACAAAAGCCTGAGGCATAGCCGGCAGTGTTTCCAGCAACTCTCCCCGGCCATAAGCTCGCATAGTGCCGCCGACAATACAAAAAGGTACGTCTGAACCAAGTTGAGCTCCGAGTTTCATTAGTTGCTCCGTTGATAAGCCCAGACTCCAAAGATGATTGAGGCCTTTTAACACAGCTGCCGCATTACTGCTGCCGCCAGCCAGTCCCGCCGCAATAGGAATGCGCTTTTCCAAGTGAATAGCGACACCTCTGTCAATATGCAAAGTATCGCGCAGCAGCGCCGCTGCGCGATATGCTAAATTGTCACTGCCACAAGGCAATCTGACATCATTTGCTGTCACCGCAATCTCCCGGGCTGTTTCCGTTAGTGTCACCGTATCAGATAAACTAACCGACTGCATGATCATCTCAACTTGATGATAGCCATCGGGGCGCTTGCCAAGCACATCAAGAGCTAAATTAATTTTAGCATTCGCTTCAATTGTCAGCACACTGATATCACCCATTACCTATTCATTTGCTTCAGGGTAATTTCTTCCTGACTAGTAAGGATATTATCAATCTCCAGCAAAATAAGCAACCGGTCGTCCACTTTTCCTACACCATAAATATACTGTGCCTCAAGAATAAAGGTAGGCGGCGGCGGCTCTACACTGGCTACAGGTAAACGAACCACCTCAGTCACTGCATCAACAATAATGCCAACCGTCTGACCGCTCACTTCAACAATAATGATACGGGTATCATCATTGTGCTCAGACACGGCAAGAGAAAAGCGTTTGCGCAAATCAATGACAGGGATAATCCGGCCCCTGAGGTTAATGATCCCTTCCATGAAAGAAGGCGTTTGAGGTAGCTTAGTAATAGGAACAAGACGATTAATTTCCTGAACTTTGGTTATCGGCAAACCATACTCTTCTTTAGCAAGACGAAAGATAACCAGTTGCAGTTCTTGAGTGGATTGAACAGCTTCCATATTGCACCTCCACAGATAAGCATTGGTAATTCCATATAGTTTATTGTACGCGCAATAGGATATACCTGCAATCCCCCTCGAACATTTTCTTAACACCAGTCACTGTAATTCCTGCCAATAATACTGAATTCTTAACCGGCGTTTATTCCCGGTATACATAATGCTCCGGACTGAACAGTTGAAACTCCCCCGGCTTCAGTGTTTGAATCCTGACATTGTTGGCAATATTGTTGAATCGTTTGGAAAACGTCGCTGTATTTTTCATAGAACACAACAATCAGATCTCCCGCATGGGCATTGAGAAGAGCAGTACGAACGGCCTCTTTCTCGGGCAAAACAGTCTGAATCCGGTCAGAGGTGAGGCCGGCTTCCAAAACTCCTCTATATAGCAATTGAGGCACTTCGCCAGGTTTTCGCCCTCGCAAATCGTCGTCTTCTTTCACATAAATATGATCAAAGCCTCTGCCGGCGATGCGTCCCACATTAATTACTACGTCGTCGCGCCGGTCACCAGGAGCGGCAATTACACCTACCAATCGTGAAGCACCCATGCGCTTGGCGGTATTAACAAGTGCCTGATAGCCGGCCGGGTTGTGGCCATAGTCAATGCATACCCTAAAGTCCCGAACGGGCAGTACTGTAAGACGTCCGGGATTCTCCGCGAAGGTAGACAAGCCCCGGTGAATGGACGAAACAGGAATTTGCATACAGTAACAGGCTGCTGTTGCAATAATTGCGTTTTGTAAATTGTGCAAAGCAATCCCGCCAAAAGTAATGGGAATATCATTTACAGCAGCAATTGCCTGCGCTTCTCTACCCTTTGCGGCGTAAATGATATTATCCCGGACAAAAAAGGCTTTGCCGCCTATACCAAGGTGACGCCGAATGATGATATTATCAGGCTCAATACTAAAGTAGACGATTTCACCACGTGCTCTTGAAGCCAATGCCGTTACATACTGGTCATCAGCATTTAAAATGGCAAAACCGCCTGGCCGGACAGTCTCGATGATAAGGGATTTCACCCGGGCTAGCCCGTCCAAATCTTCAATACCGTCCTGACCAAGATGATCTTCCGTAATATTAGTCACAATACCGACATCACACTTATCGAAAGCAAGTCCCGCCCGTACGATGCCGCCGCGGGCTGTCTCGAGCACAGCAACTTCCACCGCCGGATCGGTCAACACCGTGCGCGCACTGGCTGGTCCGGTCGTATCGCCTTCACATACACAGCAGCCATCTATATAGATACCTTCTGTGGTAGTCATGCCTACTTTATGGCCCGCTGCCTGCCAAATATGGCTAATCATCCGGGTAACTGTTGTTTTTCCATTTGTACCGGTTATGGCAATAAGCGGAATACGTCCCTCGCTATCATCGGGAAAAAGCGAATTTATAATTGCCCCAGCCACATTACGGGCTTTTCCGGCCGAAGGATAATGATGCATCCGAATACCGGGAGCAGCGTTGATTTCAATGACAGCGCCTGTACCTTCCCGAATGGGTTGAGTAATATCTTGAGCGACAACATCGACGCCAGCCACATCAAGACCGATGAGCCTGGTCGCCCGTTCAATCAGGCGTTTGTTGTCGGGATGTACAATATCCGTTACATCCACCGCCGTACCACCTGTACTAAGATTGGCATTCTCGCGGATGTACACAATTTCTCCCGCCTCCGGTATGGATGCAGGTGTACTATTTTGTTTTGCCAAAACGGTAATTGCTATCGCATCAATAGTAATACGCGTTAAAGGCTTTTCATGACCTACGCCTCTATTTGGATCAGAATTAACGACTTGTACCAGTTCATTTACTGTTTGCTTCCCATCGCCCACTACATAGGCAGGAATGCGTTCAGCTACGGCCTCGACCCTGCCATTTACTACACAAAAGCGATATTGACGGCCCTTTATAAACTGTTCAATAATTACTTTTTCATCATATTCACGGGCTACTTGAAAGGCCCGCTCTACCTGCGCAGCAGTACTGATTTCCAGTGTTACCCCTTTCCCCTGATTACCTGTCAGCGGCTTAACCGCTACTGATTTGCCAATCTCCTGCAGTGCCTCAATTGCCTGAGCTGCCGAGTCCACTACTATGCCATAGGGAACGGGAATACAGCCGTCCGTCAGTATCTTATTGGTAAGTCCTTTGTCACAAGCTAAGTCAGTAGCCAATGCACCTGTTAAACTGGTCGTCGTAGCCCAAATACGCTTTTGCCTGTGTCCATATCCCAAAACCAGCAAATTCTCATCAGCAACACGCATAACCGGGATGCCCTTTTCCTTGGCTGCCCGGTAGATGGCTGCTGTGCTTGGCCCAAGTTCATTTTCATCACCAGCTTGCTTGATTGCTGCTATGGCTGCCTTGATGTTCATTGGGCGCTCGTTCAGAATAGCCTCCAATAGCTGCTCGGCCTGGTAAATAGCTTGCATAACGGCCCCTTTGTTCCGGTAGCTGATCACCACATCATATACTCCCGGACTGCCACTGCCGCGTGCTTTGCCAAAGCTTACTTCATATCCAGACGCGCATTGTAATTCCAATGTAACATGTTCAAAAACATGGGCCAAATAGGTTCCTTCTGCCAGTCGCTCTAGAAATCCGCCTGGGTATCCACGGGAACACTGGTGTTCAGCCAACCCTGGAAGCAAGTTTGTCAAGCGTTCAGTAAAGCCGGCAATTGCCGAGGTCGGGATATCTTCATACTTGCCAATATCCAGTTTGACACGGACGACGGGATGATAACTATATACATTCGGTCCTTCTATGATCCGTATGGATAAAATATTCACTGTGAAACCCTCCTTGCCAACACATTGTACCGTTTTTTAAGATAGTAGTTACTGTTTCTCCTTTATGACATAAGGAATACGACGCCGTATATCAAATCCAAATCCGACCGGCAGAATGTGAAGCACAACATTGGTAATGGCCAACGATTCATTAGGCTTGGATTCGGAAATATTTGAGTGAATAATATTTTTACCATCTACTACTGTAACCGTTTGTGAGCCAATCACTTCGAACCTGCCATCAGGAGTAACAATCACAGCAGTGTCTTCGTCAACGCCGACTCCCAATATGTAAGGATTTTGCGCTACCGCCCCCAGCAGCCGGTTAATTCGCCCCCGCTGGGCAAAATGCTGATCAATGACTACATCTTCCAATAAATCCATGCCATGAGCCATACTGATAGTGGATTTTTTGGGTGTGTCACTGGAATCACCACCTACAATCATAGTGTCGCTCATCACAGAGGCACCGGCACTCGTTCCGGCAATCATTGTCCCTTGAGCATAGGCCTTGCGAATAGCCTTGTCCACCTTAGATCCGCCAAGTATGCTAGTTAATCTGAGCTGATCTCCGCCGGTAAAAAAAATACCTGTAGCCTGTTCAATCTCACTCACCTGGTGGAAGTCATTTGCAGCTTCCCGGTTGGCGATATACAAAATACCTGCTGACGCAGCCCCCAATTCAGTGAACAAAGAACGGTACTCATCGCCTACTTCTCGCGGTAGTTCAGTAGCAGTGGTTAAAATAGCGATGCGCGCTTGACGGCCACCTGCCAGCTCTACAAATTTTCGCAATATGGCGCATTCATTTGTTTTATCTTCATTGCCACCGATAATGACCAGGCTCCCTGTTTTTTCCGTTATCATAGATCCTCCGTCTCGCTTTTTCCGCACATTGGACTTCATCCGTGAAAAACTCGGCATAGGTCTAGTTCATGAGCTTTCGCTTAGACAAAAAAAGTCCCAGTCTGTCTTGGTGTTTCCCTGTCTATTCTAGCCAGTTTTGCCATTGTTTTATACATTGCAATTTACTGACCAAATATATCGTCGCTGCATATAATGATTCAGCACAATCTATTCCCCAAGGAGGCCAATACCATGAACATTCGTTTTTTTTATCCACCGTATCGTCTGGCTCATGTTTATGAAGGCCAATCTAGTCCGCTAGTCCCTATCGTACAGAATTTACTTACTGAACGCGGGTTTTACGCCGGCCCCACCAGCACTGTCCTGGATGTAGAAACACAGGAAGCAGTGGCTTGTTTCCAGCATGCCGAAAAACTGTCAATAACAGGTATTCTTGATCCCAAGACCTACTGCCGGCTATCGGAAACCGCTCCCCGCACGATAGAACCGGTTAAAGCAAAAATACGCGCCGCAACAGGCCTGGCACGGGCCAATATTCTAATCACAAAATCACGCCGCCAACTTACTCTGTTTGACGGTAATACACCAGCACGCCAATATCCCGTCGCCATTGGCAAACCCTCCACGCCTACCCCGCTTGGCAATTACGCCGTTGCCACTAAAATTCCTAACCCCGGAGGCGTGCTAGGCACCCGCTGGATGGGGCTCAACTATGATGCCTATGGTATTCACGGCACAAATAAGCCCTGGCTAATCGGCCAAATGGTTTCTAATGGCTGTGTCCGTATGCACAATGCTAATGCAGAAGAGCTTTTCTCTTTGGTCAACATTGGTACACCCATCTATATCCGGGAGTAAACCGCTCTGTATACAAGTAGCATGCCCAATGAAGCTACTATTTGCCTACAAAAAAATCCTGTGGAGTTATTCCACAGGATTTTTTATCAATTCTAGCTTACCTAGCTCTGTAATGTTCGGCAAGCTTCTCCTTTGGTACAGCAATACGCTTATTAGGTCTGGGACCATCGTCAAGAGTAAACCGGCTATAGTTTTTGCGAAGGTGTTGAGGGTCCACTACCACTAACTCTGCGGGATTGTCATCATCAGCTACTATCATTACCGGTTCAGGTTCAGGTGCCGGCGTTACCTTGTGATGATGAGCTGCAGGTATTAGTTCAATTATTCTTGCCGTAATTTGATCAATCAAATTACGACGACAAATCAGATGACTAAGCAGTGCCTGCCGGTCAATCGGATCAGCTAACCACTGCTCAGGTATGGCAGCAACAGTTTGTGCCAAATACTCATCAGACAAGTCACCAATCGCTCTGGCATATTTTATGAAATCATCGGGCTTCAAAAAATGTTTAAGTAATAAGCCGTAAGTACGGCGCGTGTTGACGGCTAAGTCATTTTCCAGTGCTGTGAGATGCGCCACCGTCCAGCGCCCTCGTTTGAAAAGATGGGAATGATCAATCGCATACATGTGATAGCCCGTTGGTTCACGTTTGATAATGATATTCTTACGATTCACCGTACGGTCAACATTATGTACCATATGGTCAAACAACATAACTCCGGCCATCTCGGTTTTATTCATAACCCGGCTGAGTGTGGTGCGATCCACATAGAAGGCATGACTTACGTACTGACAGGCAAAATGCGGACCTGCCACAACACCGGCTTTTTTTAGCCGCCGGTTTGTTTTAAGCAATTCACCATCAATTGAAATAATACCGCTTGCAGGAAAACACAGTCCTAACCGAGCTCCAAGCTGAGCTGCCAAAAATTCATTGGCCAGTGCTTTGGGTCCGACCTTATTACCAAGTAATTTAACCACATACAACTGTTTATCACTGCCCCGAAAGAGCTGCGGTGAAGTTGCACCTAATTTCATGGGGCCTAGGTATGCGACTGCAGTAAGCTCTTTATCCACTGTGATCGCTCCTATTACTTTCTTAGCAACCAATAAAGAAACACCGCAGACCTAATGGTACCACGCGGTGTTTTAGATCGATTATCCCGGCGTTTTTTTCGTCTAGCTGACTGTACCGGTAGTATCAACAAGCCAGCTGGCAATCCAGCCAGTAGTTGAACCGTCGGGAAGCACTACGTTATACCATCCAAATGCCTGTTCTTTGACAGTAACCGCCGCCCCTCTGCTAACTTTGGTGATGGACGGGAAGGTAGTGCCAGGACCGGAGCGAACATTAACGTTATTTGCATTGACAGTACCCGATACGGAAGTGATGGTTGGCGTACCGGCTATTGTTTCCACCGGACCGGTAATGAAAGTATTGTATTCGCCATAGCCATAAATATCGCCGCCGCCTAGTTGCGAAGCTGATACATTATCAGTGAGCCCTTCTGAAGCTGAATAAGAACTGTTAGTAGTACTTGCACCTAATGTCATGGTCTCATCAACCGGGCTGAGTACATATGCATCCATTTCAGTCGTGCTGGTAACACGGGTCCATACCTTCAGCACAACAGTAACATGGAGCTGGCGATGGTCATGATGATGGCAATAATCGTAATCAACAAATTCAACAACCACATCGGCAGTAGCTGGCATATCTTTGTCGACACCCTCTACCACAATATCACGAGTCCAACGGATATTATGTTTCTCAAAAGCATGCACAGGCTCATTAGGCAAATCGGCTACATACATAACTTTCACTTCGAATAGCCCACGAACAATTACCTTATTGGGTATTACATCAATACTCTTAATGCACAGCTCTTTGATGTATACGTCAATAACTTGTTCAATTGGCGGTTTATTATCAGGTATTGTAAGATCCAGCTCAATTACGCGCTGCGCACTTTCCGCTCCCAGTACTTCCTCAACCTGGATTTTTTCCATACCCGGTTCAAAGCATAAGCACTCTTCAGCAATAATTTCAGCACGGGGTGCTTTCGGCGGCGTACTGGCAATAGTGCGGGCAACTCCCTTATACCTTATTGTACTCATTTTCTCCCCTCCTCTTCCCTGAGCCTCTCCTTACCCTTTTGGTTTAGTAGGAAGAGTCCCACTATTGAGTAATACTTCACGGTCAGCCATTACTTTTGCATTGACCCGCAATACGACGGAAACGTCAAACTCTCTGCAACGGTTGCGATCATCATCATTATCTTCGTCATCGCAATTGTCGTCGCAATCATGATCGTGATGGTGATGGTGGCCGCAATCATCATCATCATCGCAGAAATTATCACTATTGTCATAATTGGTGTATTTCTTAGCGCGATGATGGTGGTGGTGGTGATGCTCATCAAAGTCATAATCGACATACTCAATATCAACGGTTGCCTCAGCATCCATGCCCCTGCGTGCACCTGACATATCGATATCTACTGTCCACTTATAGTGTCTTACTTCCATAGCATGAACAGGGCGGTCAGGTAAGCAAGCCACATAGATAGCTTTGATTTCAAATTCGCCGCGAACAATAACTTTGTCGGTGATGACATCAACGCTGTTGATTTCTACGTCCTTAATAAACACGTCAACAATTTGCTCAATCGCCGGTTTCGTATCAGGAACAACTACATGAATATCCAGCGACTTCTGTTTTTCTGCTTCCGCCACTACCTGGCGAACAACTATCGTTTGTGGACCTGTTGAAGCTCCTAGTGTGCAATCTGGAAGAGTCTTAATCGGACGCATATCTTTATCATCCACACAAATTCCCCCCTTTGTGATGTTCTAACTCATATATATGCGCCAACCCTGTCTGATGTGCAAAAAATATATGAGTTACCGACAATTGTGTCTAATTTTTTACCACAAAATTTAAAAACCTACTGTCCCCGGCAGGAATGGAGGCAGAAATGGTTAATACTAGTCAGAGTTTACTAGCAATATTGCCGGCAACTTACTTCTGGCAACGATTGATTCAAGGAGGATAATAATGAAGAGAAAAATATTCCAATACATCGTTGTTGCCCTTGGCTGCGTGCTTAGCAGTGCTGCAATTAATCTATTTCTTGTTCCTCACCACTTACTTAGCGGCGGCGTAAGTGGTCTGGCCATTATTTTTTATTATCTTTTTAAATTGCCGATTGGATTACAAATATTTTTGATGAATATTCCACTTCTCTATGCCGCCTACCGGCTTCTAGGTAAAGATTATACGATCATAACCATCTATGGCACACTGGTCTTTTCTTTTGCAGTTGACGCCTTGCGGTTTTTATCAACGATAATCCCCCTCGATGACCCGATGCTGTCAGCCATCACTGGCGGTATTGTCTCTGGTATAGGCTCCGGACTGATCTTCAGGGTAAATGGCAGCGCCGGCGGGCTGGACATTGTAGCCGGTATCATCAAAAAATATTACTCTTTCAACCTCGGTGTTGTCGGTTTTGGAGTTAATTGTATTATTATGCTTGTCGCTGCTATGCTTTTCGGCCTAAAACTAGCAATTCTAACTCTTATCTCTATGTTTGTCAGTGCCAACCTGACCGATAAAGTAGTAGAAGGATTTAATCACAAAAAGACAATTTTCATCGTCTCTTATAAATGGGACGAAATTGCCGCCTCTATTTTAAAAGAGGTCGGCCGGGGAGCAACTATCCTGCATGGCGAAGGTGCCTTTACCCGCCAAGATAAACGGGTTATTTTTGTAGTGGTCAGCCTAACTCAAATCTCACAGATTAAAATGGTTGTCCAGGATATCGATCCACAGGCCTTCATGATAGTAAGCGATGCTGCCGAAGTCATGGGCAGGGGCTTCACTCTTCCAGGAACCAACCAGCTATAATCAGAGCAGTATAAAAGACGAAGGTATTTTTTAAATAAAACCTTCGTCTTTCTCCATTTTTATAAAATATTTTTCCGTCAACATAACACTTTACCGCGCAACTTCATAGTATATAGCAAAAGGCCTATTGAGCTTATGCCGAAAGGTCTCTATAATAAGGAGGAATTGCGCAAATGGGTTATCAGAAAATGTATTATCCCAAGTGGGACCATAAGTACGGTAAATGCGATGATGATTGTGATTATGAATATGACTACAAGGACTACGACAAATGTGATGACAAATGCGGTCCTAAGTACTATGACAAGTGCGATGACAACGATTACCCTCCATTCGATATGGATTGCTGTATGCCGAAGATGAAATGTAAAACTGAAAAAAAATGCATTAAAACCTTTACCTGTAGCTATAAACTCTATAAGGTGTGCATGTACAAAGTAGTTAAAGTTTGCCCTCGCTGCGGCCATGAATACGACCATGGGCGCCATCAGATGTGCCCTAAATGCCGGCAATATTAGCAGATAGGAGCAGGGATTTAAAGCGAGCTTTTCCATAAACAGCTTCCTTATTACTTTTCAAAAAGGCCCTGCGGACAATACTCCGACAGGGCCTTTTTGCTTATTCAGCTTTATCGGTAATCATCAATACTGATTGTTGTAGGAAACCGCTCACCTAGGATTCTAGTATATTAAAACAAAAACAAGTCTTGCAGACTTAAAATCTGCAAGACTTGTTTTACTATTTATTTATTGTCCAATAAATTCTTGAACTACATACGCCGAGCCATCAGCGTTGTAACGTACACCAATACCTACATCCGTATAGGTGCTGTTAAGAATATTGGCACGATGTCCTGAGCTGGCCATAAATGCTTTTTCAGCAGCTGCTACACCAGTATTAATCGCCAGATTTTCACCGGCAGTGGTATAGCTGATGCCGGCTGCTTGCATGCGGTCAAAAGGTGATTTACCTTCGGGATTGTAATGAGAGAAAAAGCCTCTGTCAATCATATCCTTAGCATAAGTTTGAGCTAAAGTATTAAGTTTGGAGTTAGACTTAAGAGCAGGTAAGCCATTAGCTACGCGATCAGCATTTAGTAGACTGAGCGCTTCTTTTTCATCAGCAGCCAAAGAGCTTGCTGAAACGGTACCAGAGGTTGAATTTGTAGTAGCTTTATAGGCATCTGTTGTTGAAGAGCCATGATGATTACTCAACATTGCAATAGCAGCAATTGCTGCCAATCCAACAAGTAAATTATTGTTTCCCGATGAATCTTCTGCTTTCACGTCTTGCTGTATTTCCTTTTGCGTATCTTGCGCTTCGGCAGCATGAGCAGCCGTAGCAAAGGCGCCTCCAAATGATGTGGTTAATACTGCGAAACTTAAAAGGCCGGAAACCACCAATTTACTCACTTTTGTGTATTGCATAGTTTTTCCTCTTCCTAGATTGTGAAAATGCAGTTCTGGTACACCCTAAATAACATTCTCTCTTTAATGCAAAAAACCTCTTTTTCTGCACTTGGTAATGTTTTCACTGGAAATCATTTCATTTAATAACGAAAAAACCAGGATACCTTTACATATTAATATCATTAACTATTGTTTGTCAAGAAAATAAAGCTGCCAATTAAGGC
>Ga0366786_1019_pt1 | contig 31015 bp, 29 predicted proteins | sample TotcelHN113001M9_FD_207046 | JGI IMG/M metagenome (GOLD analysis project Ga0366786, IMG submission 207046) | Enriched cells from coal bed in the Powder River Basin, Montana, United States - Total cells N11 rep2 HSBNCT.N11.300.1.M9 ... | reverse complement strand
GCGCTAATTTAGCCAGTATATTATCGGAGCAGCTTAAAGTTTTTCCGATCCTAACACCCTATAGTTATAGCCTGAGCTTATTTATTGTGATCTCAGCGATTACCTATTTTTCTCTTATTATTGGGGAATTGGTCCCGAAGCGGCTGGCTATGAACAATCCCGAACCAATTGCTTCTATGCTGTCTGTGCCAATGCGAACCTTTGCCAGGTTATCCCGCCCGGTAGTTAGCTTTTTGAGTGCTTCAACTAATGCTGTGTTACGGTTTCTTGGAATTAAACCTACTGAAGAACCGCCAGTTACAGAAGATGAAATTAAGATTCTTTTGGAGCAAGGGGCAGAAGCAGGCACCTTTGAAAAAGAAGAACCCGAATTGGTAGATCGGATTTTCCGTTTAGGCGATTTACGGGCCGGAGCGGTTATGACGCCTAGAACGCAAATGCAGTGGCTTGATTTGGAACAGCCTGCTGAAAGCCTGCTCCAGGTCATTACCGAAAGCAGTCACTCCCGCTTTCCGGTTGCCCGTGGCAGCTTGGATAACTTTATTGGTATGGTCTATACCAATGATATCTTAGCAGACCATTTACGGGGCAAAAAACTGGATGTCGAAAAAGCCATCCGCACACCAGTGTATATCCCTGAATCCATGAAAATTATGAAAGTATTGGAGATTTTAAAATTATCCGTTACCCATGAAGCCATTGTACTTGACGAATATGGTGGAATTGAAGGCTTCATTACTCTTCATGATATCTTAGAGGAAATATTAGGTGTTATGCCTTTAGGATTAGAGGAAATAGAAGAATCGCGGATTATTAAGCGAGATGATACATCCTGGCTGGTAGATGGATTAGTCGGCATAGACGAATTCAAAGACTACTTTGATATCCATGAATTGCCGGGCGAAGATAAAGAATTATTTAAAACGGTAGGTGGCTTTGTCACTTATTTCTTCGGCTATATACCGGCTGCGGCCGAACAGTTTACCTGGGGTGCTTTCCAGTTCGAAATACTGGATATGGATCGCGTACGGGTAGATAAAGTGTTGGTAAGTAAAAAAGATACGGACTCAAATGCTGATTTCTGGTAAATTACAAGGACAGCACAATAAAACAAATTAAATAAAAACAGACTTAGTCCAAAACTTCCATTGGACTAAGTCTGTTTTATATTCTTCGCTAGCGCGATGCTGCCGGTGCAGCTTTTTTCTTAATGGTATTCCCCGGCATAAACAGGGCTGCAATAGCCAAAAGAACTAATACCACCGCAAGAAAGTGATACGCATCCCGATAGGCGAGAATGCTGGCCTGATGGAGAAGTTCCTGATAGATTTTCCCCATAGCCGCAGTTACGGCCTGGGATGACGGAACACCTAAATTGGTTATTGTCTGCGTGTAGTCTGCAAGAGCACTGCTGTAACCGGGATCTGCCGCCGTTAAATGCTGTACCAGATAAGCTTGCTCGGTCTGGTGACTGTGAATGAGCTTATTGGTAACAAGCGAGATACCAATACTGCCACCCAGATTGCGCATCAGCGAAATAATGGCCGAAGCATTGCTGCTGTTCTCCGGGGTGATCTTCGAAAAGGCAAGCGTACTGACCGGTATGAATAAAAATGGCAGACCCAGTGTTTGCAGGATGCGCACCAGGACAAAAGTATGATAATCCGTCTGGGGAGTAATGAACCCGGTTGCCAGCATACCGGCAGCGTTGAGCAGCATGCCGAAGGAAATTAAATATTTTGCCTGAACGATCGTAACCAGCCTTCCGACCAGCGGCATAATAAACAAAACTGCAATTCCCGCCGGTGAAAGCACCAGACCGGACAGCGTAGCATCATAGCCGAAGTTGGCCTGCACCATCATGGGCAGCAGCGTAGTACTGGAATATAAGGCAAAACCGACAAAAAACATCATGATGCAGGGCATCCCGAAACTGGGAATTTTAAAGAGCTTCAGATCCACTACCGGCTTTTTCTGCCGCCATAGCCAGAAAATCGCCAGAATAAGGCCGACAGCGGCTACACAGGCAAAAAACACGATAAAGGAGCTGTCCAGCCAATCCTCCTGCTGGCCCTTGTCCAGCACAATTTGCAGTGCTCCCAGTCCAAGAGCAATTAGGCCCAAACCAATATAATCAACAGAGCCCACTGCCTGTTTTTGCGCGCTAGGCGGGTCCAGAACCAAAACCTTGACTAAAAAAGCCGCTAACAGACCGACAGGCACGTTCATGAAAAAAATCCAGCGCCAACTGAAATGATCAGTGATATAGCCGCCCAGTACCGGCCCTAATATCGGGGCGAGCACCGTCGTTATACCTGTAATCGCAAAAGCCATCCCCAGTTTTTCCGGGGGGAAACTATCCTTAATAATCGCCTGCTGCATCGGCTGCAATCCGCCGCCGGTTATCCCCTGAAGCAGCCGGAAGACAATCAACATCGGCAAAGACGTCGCAATTCCGCACATAAAAGAAGTCAGAGTAAATCCGAGGATGCAAAAAACAAAGAAGTTCTTTCGCCCCATAAGGCCGGCCAGCCAGCCGGACAGCGGCAGAATAATCCCATTCGATACAAGATAAGAAGTAAGTACCCATGTACTCTCCTCTGAACTTGCTCCCAGTGAACCGGCAATATGTGAAAGCGCAACGTTGGCGATAGTGGTATCCAGTACCTCCATAAAAGCGGCCAGGCTTACGGCAGCTGATACCCAGAGAGGGTTCACCGCATTAGGTGCAGCACCATTCATGGGTTTAATCCTGCCCTTCTGTATGAACAGTTGGTATTACCGACATGCCGGGTCCCAAGTGAAGCGTGTTGTCGGGAGGATTGTCAAACACGATTTTTACCGGCACACGCTGTACGATTTTGACAAAATTACCGGTGGCATTTTCCGCCGGAAAGAGCGAAAAGCGAGAACCTGTTCCGGCCTGAAAACTATCCACTTTGCCGCGCATTGCCACATTAGGAAAGGCGTCAATGCGGATATCAACGGATTGTCCGGGACGCATGCGTTCCAGCTGCGTTTCCTTGAAATTGGCGACAACCCACACCTCCGTACCAACCAGTGATCCTAGCTGCTGGCCTGCCTGCACATAGCTGCCCGGTTCCACACTGCGTTTGGTAATACGGCCATCAAGAGGAGCTACGATTTTTGTATTTGCCAGGTCGGTCTCGGCTTGTGCCAGATCGGCCTCAGCCTGGCTGACTTGAGCCTGCAATTGATCGCTGGTATCTTGCGCTGCCGCAATAACAGTGGGTGCGGTGTGAGCCGAACGAAGATCAGCCTGTAACTTATTAAAAACAGAACGGTCCGATTTCTCAGCAGCAATTGCCTGATCCAGCTGCTGCCGGGAGCAGGCGCCGGAAGCAAACAGATTTTCCATGCGCTGCCTGTCGGCCAGTGATTTTTCCCAGGTTGCCCGGGCAGACGCTACCTGAGCTGCTGCCGCATCAATGCCGGACGGCGCAGCAACAGCGGTTGTTGCCAAATTATTGCGGGAGGCATTAGCGGCTGCCTTAGCAGCAGCTAATGCAGCTTTTGCCCGCTCACGGCGAATATTATAATCAGTTGCATCAATTTCCAACAACACATCCCCGGCCTTGACTAATTGATTGTCCTGGACATAAACGGTTTTTACATACCCCTGCACTTTGGGACTTATCACAACAGTGCGTCCCTCAATAGTGGCATCGTCTGTCGATATCTCACTCCGGTGAAAGAAGTAATACGTACTGCCGCCGATCACGGCAGCTAAAAACACGGCGACTAGTTTAACGAATTTTGATGAAATCTTCATACAATCTCCCTTTTTCCTATGTAATGAATAACAGTAAAACAGTTGCTTAGACGTTATGTATATTTATTGGATTCACCGGTTATTTCTGCCGGTGGGCAATTCTTTATCCCCTGCAGGTAGACGCGAAAGGCATGAGCAGTGTACTGGGATTCGCTATTTGTATGCTTTGTCAGCGGCAGCAGTTTTTGAATAAGCGGCCGGGTCATAAAGTAAAAGTTTAAAATTCCTGCCAGTGAGATAGTTGCATAGGTGCTGTCCAAATCGGGCCTGAATTCTCCTGTAGCAACGCCCTCCTGCAAAGCGGTATTCATAAAATGAAAAGCCTGGGCAAGATGACTTTCGATAATCGGGCCGCCATACTCTGTGGGATTGATAATTTCACTTTGGATAAACCGGGCTAGAAAGGGCCGCCGGGCATGAATGCCGGCAACCTGCTCGGCATAAAAGGTAAGCCGGCCGGTAGGAGACAGTGACTCCCGGTCTTTTGCTAATTGGAGTGCTTCCGGAATAGGTGCAAGCTGTTCTTTCAGTACTGCCTGATAAAGACCTTCCTTGCCATTAAAATAATAAGAAATAGCAGATACGTTAATTTGAGCGGCTACCGTCAGCTCACGGATTGACACACCGGCAAAGCCTTTGGTTGCAAACAACGGAGTGGCAACCGCAATCAAATTCAACCTAGTATCGTTTTCCAGAGATATCACCTTTCTTTACCATCAATGCAGTTATTTTAATCACTCAATTCAAACAAACGATTGTTTGAATTGAGTGTACCATGGCTATATTTCAATGTCAAAGCTTTTTATCTGCTGCTTCCCGGCTGCTACAAGACAAGGGCTGTCTCAATTGCTTATTGAGACAGCCCTTGTCTTGGCTAATAAGAGCGCAGATCTTGCATCATTTGTAATCCTTATAAATACTCGTCATTTGAATGGTAGCCTGCTGAACAGCATCACCTAACTGCAAAATATCTTGAAAGGATTGTGCCTGATCTTTGGATAAGGCCGTTAATTGTTGAATGCCGGCAAAAACCTGCTGATTGACTTGTTGAATTTCCTTTAAAATTACATTAATTTTTTCTGTTGCTTCCACACTATTCTGGGACAGCTTCTGCATCTCGCTTGCCACAACGGAAAATCCCCGTCCATGCTCACCTGCTCTGGCGGCTTCAATGGATGCATTCAGGCTAAGCAGCTTGATCTGCCCGGCGATACTGCGGCTCATATCCAGAATTTTACCGGTATCATTCACCTTTTTTACAGCAGCTTCTGCGGCGGCAACCGACTGATTGGTAGTAGCCTGTACTTGCTGCGATGCCTGGGAGATTCGTTCCATTGAAGTACTGGCTTTAGCAGAATTGTCGGCAACCGTGCCTATTACGTTTTGTAACAATTGCTTTTGCTGTTCTTGCTGGAGGCTGGCCTCAATTACCCTGGCGGTCATCATGACTAAAGGTTTAGTAACCTCTAACTTGCCGCTAATTCCGGTAGTTCCAATTTTATGACCATCGAGAATAATGGGGACATTATAGCCCTCTTTTATATTCGAATTTTGTGCAGCCTCTTCTGCCGTTACAAAATACTCCGACACTTGACTGGTAAGAATTTTTTTAGCTCCGGCATGGGTATTGCCGATACGCTTGTGCAAAGAATCACCAATCATAACAGCATTCTCATCACAGACTGTCGCCGGATATCCGGTAGATTGATATACTAAATCGGCAAACTTTTGGGCCAAATCGGGATTAATCACCATTAAGGTTCACTCCTCTTGCAGTTTAACTGACCTTTTCGGTAGAGGCTTATGCCTGAACCAGTATGAAAATTCAGTTATATTTTTCAAAAAAGAAGAACCTCTCATTTCAAGATAAGAGGTTCTTCTGTAATTATCGCTTCACTTCAACTTTAGCCATTTTTTCGTAGTATCTGACCAGACTGCCATGGTCGGCATCTCCCATTCCGTCTACTTTCAGTGCTTGCATCATTTCCATGACGGCTGCAGTTAAAGGCAGCGGCACTCCCATTTCATGAGAGGTTTCCAGGACATTATTCAAGTCTTTGATATGCAGGTTAATGCGGAAACCAGGATCAAATTTACGATCCATTACCAATGGCGCTTTAGCCTCCAGCACGGTACTGCCAGCTAAGCCACCACGGATAGCCTTATATACCAGCTCGGGCTCTACTCCTGCTTTACTGGCCAGCACCAGCGCTTCTGACATAGCGGCAATATTGATGGCCACAATGATTTGATTGGCTAATTTGGTGACATTGCCTGCACCAATATCACCGGTAAGTACAACCGATCCGGCCATAGCCTTCATTATAGGGTAACATTTGTCAAAGATTTCTTGGTTTCCGCCTACCATAACCGATAATGTTCCGTCAATTGCTTTGGGCTCACCGCCGCTTACCGGTGCATCTAAAAAGGCAACGCCTTTTTCGGCTAACTTTGCTCCCACTTCCCGGCTGACCAGCGGGGCGATAGAACTCATATCTACTACCACTGCCCCTTGCTTAGCTCCTTCGATAACACCATTTTCACCTAACACGACTTCTTTTACATGAGGAGAGTTGGGCAGCATCGTGATAATAATATCCGACTGAGCTGCAACCTCTTTAGGAGTGGCAGCGCTTGTTGCGCCGGCGGCAACCACTTCGCCTACGGCCTCTTGGTTTCGGTCCATAACAATCAGCTCATAACCTGCCTTCAGCAAGTTTTTGCTCATTGGCTTACCCATAATTCCTAGCCCAATAAATCCAATTTTCATTTTTCTACACTCCTTGATTTTTATTGTTATTTATAGCGTGTAACCGAAATCTTTTACCCAGCCTAACGATGATTGGCTGTCAGGACTAGGTACGTACTCCAGACCGATATAACCCTCATAGCCTAAAGTATCAAGCTCTTTAAAAATAAAGGGATAGTTAATTTCTCCTGTTCCCGGCTGATGACGTCCGGGATTATCGGCGATTTGAACATGACCAATTTTATTCAGGTTTTTACGGATGGTTCCTACCAGCTCCCCTTCTTCCCGCTGGGCATGGTAAACATCATACTGGACATATACATTAGTAAGGCCAACCTCTTCAATTAGCTGAAGAACCTGCTCAGTGCGGTTTAGGAAGAACCCGGGAATGTCATAATGATTGATTGCTTCAATCACCAGCTTTATTCCCTTTTCCTGAAGCAGACCGGCTGCATAGCGCACATTGTCCACTAGAGTAGCCCAATGCGTGGCATCATCATACCCTGCTGCTCTTTTACCTGCCAGGCAATTGACCTGACTTACTCCTAAAATTAGCGCATATTCAATTGCTTTGACTACTCCCTGGCGAAATTCTTCTGATCTTGCGGGATTGGCGGCTATGCCTCTCTCCCCCTTTGCCCAGTCACCACAAGGAAGATTGAAAAGAACCTGCTGTAAATGATTTGCCTCCAGCTGTGCTTTTAAATCGCTAGCCTGATAGTCATAAGGCAGCAGGTATTCAATATAAGAAAACCCGGCTGCTTTGGCTAACCCGAATCTTTCCATAAAAGGAACCTCGGTAAAAAGCATTGATAAATTCGCGGCAAACTTTGGCATAGTATCTCCTCCTTACCTGTTTAATGTTGTATGAGACGATGTGCGCCTGTAGTCAGCAGCACATCAACAACATTCTTTCAAAACACGATGTTACCCGGTGATTCGGTGTCCCGGTTATCGTACCACTGCAAACAAAAAAATAATTCAAATTACCTTTGTAAAAAGGACTTCTCTATATTTTTGAGATGAGTCAGCATCGCATTGGCAGCTTTACGGGAATCACCACTTTTAATAGCCAGAAAGATTGCTTCATGTTCCTTATTGTACTTTTCACTGCGGCCTAAAACCTCTAAACTTTTTTCTTTCATAACAGTCCACATATGCTTAGTCATGTGTTCCGTTATTTCCAGCATAGTACGGTATAAAATTTCATTATGGGCACCCCTGGCAAAAGCCAGATGTACTTCGCGGTCCAAATCAAAAGCATGTCTGCCTTCAATACTATTATTGCGCAGCTTTTCCAATGCTTTTTCCATATCGGCAATATCCTGTTCTGTTGCTTTCTTAGCGGCAAGGGAAACTAATTCTTTTTCTATGACTCTTCTTGCATCTAACAGTTCAAAGGGACTTACGATATTATCATCATCTTTGGCTATCGCCGGTAAATTGGATATCGCATCTTGTCTTACAAAGGTTCCTATGCCGTGCCTGACTTCCAAAAGTCCTACTGCTTCCAGAACACTAAGCGCTTCGCGCAAAGATTGACGTCCTATATTTAATTCCGATGATAAGGTACGTTCCGAGGGAAGCCGGTCGCCTGGTTTCAATTCTCCCTGCTCGATAAGATTGCTTATTTGTTCTACAATCCCGGCATAAGTCTTAGTCTGTTTTACGGCTTGGAATTTTAGCACAACTACCCCCATCTTACCATTTCATATGATGCTGTATTAGATTACATTCGTAATATTCGCAGTAAAAATGTTAATTCCTTCTCATATAAACTTATTTTCTCCCAGCATGAAAAGGATGCTTCATTTCAATTCTTTGGCAATTGCCGGACCGGCAATGGAAATAGTGGCACGATCACCTTAATCTCATATGAGACCTATCAGGGCGCTATCTTAAAAGGCGCCTATATTCGATCCTAGCCGTGCTGACAGCCGATTGGAACATTCTAATAAATAGGGAATCATTTCGAGGAGGTTTTCCACATTATGGTGAGTTGTTGGCCCTGAGATACTAATACCTGCCACAACTTCCTCTGCCGGGCCATATACTGGTACTGCAATACAGTTTACTCCGTTTGTCCATTCTTCGAGGTCCAGTGCATATCCCTGCAACCTGACTTTTTCAAGTTCTTTACAATAGTCAGCTGCACTCGTAATGGTATTTAATGTATAATGGCGGACACCCCGTTTGAAAATATCCTCCACTCTTTCCGGATATTTACTGATTAAGACTTTTCCCAAGGCTGTACAATGAATAGGCCGTCTCATGCCGATATGAAAATATCCATACATACAATAGGGTGTTTCCGCACGGGCAACATAAACAACCTCATCCTCGTCAAGAACAGCAAGATTAACATTCACTTTTAAATTGGTAGACAAATCTTCAATAAAAGGTAAGCAAACCTGCCTGATTGTCATCGAATTAATAACAATGCCTTGATATTTAAGAAATGCCCGTCCCAGAGAATAAATACTGTCATTTTGCTCGATAAGATTAAATTCTTTCATGGTAGTGAGCAACCGGTAAGCTGCAGGCTGATTAATTCCTGTTATATTACTGATATCTTTTAAGCGCAGTCTGGGTTTCTCATTTGAAAAGCAGTTTATAATGGTTATTGCTTTGACAATGCTGTTATTTAGCATTTCTTTATTCATCGTTATCACCTGCTTTACCATACTAAAAATATTCTTAATTATAGTTTATTGTTATACAGAATTCAACAGCGTATTTTGACCTTATGGGAAAGGTACTTCTGTGACATGGATTTATTTGCATGTCAATTTTTTATTCTTCTAAGGAAAGAATAGCAATAACAGTTTTAAACAGGCAGGTGATAAAGAGATGAAAATCGGCATTGTAGGACCTATCTCCAAAGATCAGATTCATTTACCAACCGGTGCTGTTTCCTGCCATTACGGAGCAGCCGCTTATAGTGCAACTGTACTGGCAAAATTATTAGAAGGCAAAGATCACCATATTTCCTGTTTGACTCATTTATCACCAAGCAGCGTTGCTCCCGTTTATGAACTATTTCGACATATGAATATCAGTTTGACAACCACAAACTCATCCGATGTATCCGGTACAGAAATTGAATTACGCCATACTACTAAACATGACCGTATTAGCCGGCAGACGAGTATCATGACCCCTATTTCCCCGCTTGAGCTTAAAATGCTATCCGATTACGATTATATTATTCTCATGCCGTTAAATGAAACAGATATCACTCCTGCCAGTGTAAAAGAGTTTCGCAGCACTTCTAAGGCCACTATATTTTTAGACATACATGGTCTCATCACCGGTGTTGATAAGGACGGAAACCGCTTTAAGAAAAACTGGAATTGCCCGCATGAATGGCTGGAAAACATTGATATTCTAAAAATGAATGACAAAGAAGCTATGTGGGCTTCCGGTCGTGAGTTAAATTATCGTGAAGATTATATTCGTTATGCTCTTGCCGTAGTAGAAGAGGGTGTATCAGTCTGCTGGATTACCTTTGGTGACCAATCCTCTTTAGTTAGCTGGCGACAGCAGGAAAAGCGATTCTGGGCAAATGTTCCGGTAGCGGATATTGGCCCGGTCGTTGATACGATTGGCTGCGGCGATTCTGCTTCTGCAGGCTTTATCTATGCCTATTCCCGCTTTCATAGCCCCTTAATTGCTGTAGTAATGGGCAACATGCTCGGCTCCGTAAAAGCATCGCTTTATGAAGCAGACGAATTTCCTACATCACCCCAAGTCCGGGGCATGATCTATCACCATTATCGCGATTATCTTCATAACTTATTGGAAGAATTCCTGTCAGAAGAACACATTCTTATAAATGAGGTTGAGGAGGCTATTCATCATGAAAGTCTTATGTACAGCACAAATGGGAACAGGCACCATTATGGGACAGACCATGAGGGTGGTGGCAATAGCCAAAGCTCTTCAACGCCGTGGCCATGATGTTACCTTCATTGCTGCCGGCAAGCTGATTCCTATTATAAAAGACTTCGGTATAACGGTCATTTCAAGCAGCCACATGCCGGATACCGGTAATTTGTACAGCCAACAAAACTTAGCGGTAAGTCCTGCTGAAATGATGCTGAAAATGCAGGAATTTCTCGATAAGGTCAGGACAATAGAAATAGAAACAATAAAAACGGTGCAGCCCGATATTGTAATCAGCGGCACTCTTACAGGATCACAAGCAGCCCAACAAGCGGGACTTCCTTCTGTATTAGTATTTTTGCAGCCTCATGGTGAAAAAACAGTAGCCATGTTTTCAAGTAAAATGCAAAATAAAACCACTATGCTTTCTTTCCTGGCAGCAGCCAATCTTATTATCCTGGAAGGAATGCCGGAAATCAGCGGTTCAGCGACATTCGACAATCATGCGCTTACTTTTCTGAAAAGCAAACTTCGCTTTACCGGGCCACTGTTAACAGAGTATCCCGAACAGTTACCGGAAAGGGCTGAATTAAAACAATTATACATTGGTGACAGCCATAAAGTCATGCTTTATATAACGATAGGGGGAGGCTCTGCCTTAATTGGTGAAGATTTTTTGAAACAAGTATTGGATTGTCTTAAACTATTACCCGATGTGACAGGTATTATTGCTACCGGCATTGCAACACCGCCTGAAATCATCAACAAGTATCAACCTTCCAGTAACGTTATTATCCGAGGCTTCGTACCGGGTACGGAAATGATCAAAGCAAGCGATATCACGATTTTTCATGGAGGCTCTTCAACGCTCATGACCTGCATTGCCTGTGGAACTCCTGCTATTATCGTTCCTTCTATGGGCGAACAAGAGGATAACGGTGCTGTGTTAGCACAAAATGGTGCTGGAATTGTACTGGATAAACAAACGTTAACGGGAGAAAAATTAGCTTCAGCAGTAAGAGAAATTCTTCAACATTCTGCCTACCGGACAAGTGCTCAGCAATTGCAGACAATAGGCAAAAAATATGGTGGCGCCGACGCTGCTGCCACTCTAATCGAACAAGTAGGTAAAGGAGCTTTATAAAATGAAGGTATTGATTTTGGCTGCCGGAAAGGGAACCAGACTACGGCCTATCACCGACTATATTCCAAAACCCATGGTACCTTTACATGGCAAACCGCTGCTGGAATGGATCATCTTGCACTTACTAAGCTATGGAATTCGTGATTATGTTATAGCTGTCAGTTATATGGCAGAACAAATTGAAAATTATTTCGGTGACGGAAGCAAGTGGAATATAAAAATTACCTATAGTTATGGCAAAACCCCCGGAGGCAAAGCAGGTGAAATTTGGCGTGCCCGCAATTTGCTAGCTGGCAAGGAAAATTTTATTGTTGCGCCGGGAGATACCATTTGTCACTTACAATATCATGATTTACTTGCTTTTCACAAAAAAAATGCCGGTGTGGCTACCGTTGCACTCTCAACCCAATATCGTCTGGAAGTGGGTTTAGCACAAGTAGATGCTAGTCACCGCATAACTAACTTTCTCGAAAAAACCAATTTAGATCGCCCTGTTAGTACAGGTACCTATGTACTGCACCATTCCATATTCTCTTATATTGAGGAATTTAATCCTGACAGTAACGAAGTGGATTTACCGGGGGATATTTTTCCCGTTCTTCTTAGTGAAGGCCTTCCCATATATGGATTTATTGCTGATTATGCCTGGTGGGATATTGGAAAAATTAATGACTATGAGGCATTAGTACGCATACCTGCTGAACAAGCTGCCCATATCTTACAGGGAAATCTTATCAGGCCAAATCATGTTGTCCCATCTGGCTTAGCTTTGCAATAAAAATCATATATAGATATCTGTCATTGTCCGGCTTTATACCGCATTCCCAACGCTGTTAGTATCCCAAAGCTGGCTATGATCATTGCCAGAATATACACATCATGAAAAGATTCGGTCATAACTAACTGTTGTATATGGGGCAAAGAAAGATCGCTGTTTTCTCCATGATAACCTATTCTATTTTGCAGATAAACACCAAAGATAGTGGAACCAACTACGCCGCCTAAAAAGCGCATCATATTAAAAACGCCGGAGGCAACCCCCACTTGTTCCCTGGACACCAGGCTAACCACGCTTGTTGATAGAGGAGTTCCCGAAATTCCTAAACCAATACCGGTTGTCAGCAGGGCGCAGGCAAGTACTAAATATCTGCTCTCAAACTTCAATGTCGAAAATATTCCTAACCCTAACACCAAAATAATCATACCGGTAAATACAGATTTCTGCCGTTTTCTTTCTGTCGGAATATTTCCCATCAGCGGTGCCATAACCATCATTGCCAGTGACATAGGAAGAATGAGTATACCCGAGTAGGTAGGCGAAAAATCATGAACCTTCTGTAAATACATCGGGATAAGCAATAGTCCGCCAAACATTGCCATACTTTGAATAAAGCTTGTACTAATAGTTGCAGAAAAAGGGATATTACGAAAAAGCCCGATGGAAACCAAAGGGTACTTTTGTTTGTTTTCCCACCATATAAAAAATCCAAGAAAGATAATAAATACTGCAAAAAGCAGTATTATTTGCGAATAATACAGACTGCTTTCCTTCATTAGGGTTATCGATAACATGAGCGATATCACGGAGATTACCAAAAATACCGCTCCCAGCTTATCAAACTCCGGTTTTTCTTCAACCGTACTAATAACAGGAATATATTTTAGACCTAGCACAATGACAGCAACAGCAAACGGTACATTTACATAAAATATACTATGCCAGCCAATATGTTCGGTTAACACACCGCCCAGTGTTGGACCAATCAGAGAGCCTGTTGATGAAACCATTCCCCACCAGCCTAATATCTTGGCTCCCATCGTCTTATTGAAGGGACTGGTTATCAGTACCATTGCATTAGGCATTATTGCCGCCGCACCAAGTGCCTGTACGGCCCGAAAAGATAAGAGCAGCCAAAATCCCCCAGCCATTGAACACAGTAAAGAGCCAATTGTAAAAATGAATACACCTAGCAAAAAGATTTTTTTTTGTCCATATATATCCCCAAGGCGGCCGAATATGGGCATTGATACAGCATAAGGCAGCATATAACCGGAGTATAGCCACGTAGAATATTGAAAATCGACTCCAAACTCATTCATAATGGTTGGCAGTGCTACATTGACCATACCGGAATTTAAAATCGAAAAAAAACTGGCTGTAAAAACAATTCCAATAATTAGCTTCATTTAATTCTCCCAATAACGTATTGACCTGCTCTATTATGGTTTTGTTTTCCCATGAATTCTATACGTTAAAGGGAAGTGTAAGTTTTCCATAACAATTTTATTTTTTTAAAAGACCACATAGGGAAAATAATTTTGCCAGCTGGCTTCCTGCAAGCGGTATTCGCAATATATCCTGTTCAGTCAGTTCACCTAACATTAGCAAAATAATACCATATACAACAACAGCAATACCGATATCGGCTATTATTGCCAATAATACTCCCATATGATAAGCAAGCAGATCATTAGCTGTGTATAGCACAATTCCCATCACAGCAGTTGCAACTATAATCTTAAATAGTCCGGCAAAATCAATGGGAAACTTAATATACCGGTAAACAAAAAATAAATTAAGTACAGCCGCCACGCCAATATCAGCATTAGTAGCCCAGCCGGCTCCTAAAATTCCAAGTGACGGTATGGCTGTGAGGGTCCAATTCAGCACTACCTTCACCACCGCAGCAAGTCCCATATTAATTACCGGTAATGCAGTATGCCCCATCCCCTGAAGTATTCCTGTTGTCACTTGGTGAATTCCCAGAAAATATACTCCAAGTGCCACAACCTGCACAACTGCACCTGCCTGGGGTGCATGATAGACAACGGTTGCCAGCGGCGTAGCCATAACTGCCAAGCCCACAGTAGCCGGGATAGTGACTAAATTTGTTAATCTGATAGCCGAGCCTATCTTGTATTTAACTTGTTCCCTATTACCTATCGATCCAGCATTAGCCATAGCAGGGACTAAAGTAGTAGATAATGCGGCCGTTAACAAAGTAGCAAGATTGACCAGGGGTACTGCCATCCCCGTTAAATAACCGAACAGCTCAGTCGCTTGTTCTACTGTATATCCAGCCTCTTCTAAACGAAGGGGGACAATAAAAAGATCCAGATTAGAGACCAGCGGCAGCATAAGACTTGATAAAGATACAGGCAGCGCTAAATACACCATGCGGCGCATTAAACTGGAATCACTTTCAAAAGTACTCTTCTTAGTATTTATATCGCTAGCCGGTAAATTACGCTGCAACTGGAAGTAATAATAAATGAGTACTGCTAAACCTGCCGCCGCTCCTATTCCCGCTCCCAGGCTGGCCCCGCCGGCGGCATACTCAATGCCTTTAGGCAGCATCCAGGCTGCAAACAATAACATTGCTCCAACACGAAACAACTGCTCCACAATTTGCGATACTGCAGTTGGTGTCATCATCTGCCAGCCCTGCAAATACCCGCGAAAACTAGATAATAAGGTTACGAGAAAAATTGCCGGAGCCAGAGCCAAAATTGCCGGATAGGCCCGGGCATCGCGAATAATCCCTTCTTCAATCAGCCACCCTGCTCCAATATACACTAAAAAGCTTAAAAGCAAACCAGATAAAGCCAATATTGTCAGCGAGACATAAAAAACCCGATTAGCCCCCCGGTAATCCTGTAAGGCCACTTTTTCAGCTGTAATAATAGAAATAGCCACCGGAATGCCGGCCGAAGATAGACTAAGAGCAAGCAAATAAATTGGAAAAGCCATTTGATATAAACCGATTCCCTCACCGCCCAAAACACGGGAAAGAATAATCCAATTGAGTGATCCGATTACTTTAACTACCATTCCGGCAACTGTTAACACCAAGGTCCCTTTTAAGAAACTACTAGTATTATTTTTAGCCATAAATCACCGTTACTCATCCCTTCCGGTAACTACTGCTTTCATTCTTGTTACGAATCGGTCTGAGTCTGCCTCTTTCGATAATAATAATAAAGGGCAATACCAGCAAGGCAGACAACAACTACTACACTGGCGTTATGGCCAATGGTATTCACTATCTGCCAGTTCTCGCCTAATAACTGACCGGCATATATTAAAGCTATTGTCCAAGGGGTTGACCCTAATAGGGTATAGATAACAAACTTACTAAAATCCACTTTAGCAAATCCTGCCGGTAAAGAAATAAAAGTGCGCACTACCGGCAGAAGACGGCTAAAAAAAACAGCCTTAAGCCCATATTTATCAAACCACCTTTGGGCCAAATCTACATGGTGCTTAGACAATAATATATATTTTCCATAAGTATCTACAAAGGGCTGTCCACCATAAAATCCAACCATATAGGCAATAACAGAACCAATTAACCCGCCAACTACCCCCGCAATAACAGACATGGTAAAATCCAGCTGGCCCAAATATACCATATAGCCAGCAAAACCGAAAATAATTTCACTTGGTACGGGAATACAGGCGCTTTCCAACGCCATTCCAATAATAATAGCTGAATAACCCCACAATGCAATATAATCTATGATTAACTGAAAAAATTGCTCCATAAAAAAAACATTCCCTTCATTGTCCAACAGTATACTCCAAACATGCTGCTAAAAGCAGCAACATAGCTTATCCAGTATAGCGCTATTTCGTTTAATTTGCTATTATGTCAGGCAGCTAAGCCATAAAAGTTACAATAAAATTTATGTTCTTTATTATTTCGATATTTATCTTATACCATCTTGCATATATTTAACCTGTGCGAGGTGAAATAGTTTGAGAATACTCTATATTGGTAAAAGTTACTTTAGTTTATTCTTATTACCTGCTATGTTAGTATTAAATTCCTTATATACTCATGAGGTGACCCATAAATTAGCTGATAAAATTATTGTCGTAGACGCCGGCCATGGTGGTATTGATACTGGCGCTAACCGTCCAGGCGTACTCGAAAAAGATATTAATCTGGCAGTTGCATTAGAGCTAAAGAATACCCTTAATCAATATGGCGCTAAGGTGGCATTATCCCGCCAAACGGATATTGAACTGAGCACAGAATGTGACAACGAAAAAGTCCGTGGTCGCTATCATCGCGATTTAATGGCCCGCGTCGAACTAGCTGAAGAATCTGATGCTGATATTTTTGTCAGCATTCATTCCAATGCTGTTGTCAATACCAAACGGCATGGAGCAGAAGTATTCTACTATGGTAAATCGGAAGCAGGAAAAGTTTTGGCCACCACTATTCAAACTGAGCTTCATAAAATAACAACTACTCCGTCAACGGCCAGTGCTGCCGACTACTTTGTATTACGGAAGAATAAAATTCCTGCCGTTCTCATTGAAATCGGCTACATCACCAATCCAGATGAGCGGCGCTTATTACAGACTGCTGATTATCAAAAAAAACTTGCCGAATCTATTGCTGCCGGTATCTGTAATTATTATCAATAAAAAGACCGCCAAGGCGGTCTTTTTAAAAACAGTTACTGGTTGACTTCAAAGTATCTCTTTAGATCTTTATATTCACTCTTATCTAAAATATCCAGTTGACTATGAGTAGCCTTTTTAACTGCCTCACGGCATAAACACAGCCTCATAAGCATAGGCATAACGATTGTTGCACTATGATTTACAAAATCATATATCTCTTTTTCAGAAACGGGAAGCTTATATCCATAGGGACTACTGGCTATCAACACTCCGGAATCTCTTATTTTAGCTACAATACTGGTACGCAAGTAATGCTTGGTTAAATTTTTCCCGTAAGCGTCAAAATTGGATAATATCTCATTAGTAGATATATATTTATTAGCACTAATATACTTCATATAAAACTCTAAAAACTTTAGAAATCGCACTTGATCTTGTATTTCCGGTTTTAATGAGTTTACATTATTTTTGATAAAGTCGTTCTCAAGTTTTAAGGAATACTGGGCTATGGCCTCATTAAATTCAGGATTTTTGGTTTTTTCAACATCAAAAGTATATGACTCATAGCTTTGGGGCCACTCTTTCATTACAGTAACTTTATGTTTAATAATACTCAGCAAGTTACCAGATTTTTTATTTTTTTGCTGCCCTTCAAAACTAATACTAATAGTATCTCCTATAAAAGCTGCAAGCTGAATAAGAGCACGGTCCTTGTTGCCACCAAACCCAAATTGCTGATCTCCAAAGAGAGTCAGTGGATATTTTTCCTCAATATATTTTTTAAAACCATTCATAAATTCTTTGTTTTCATATTCATTTTTTGCTAGTTCCAAATCGGGATAAGCCCCATGAAGTTCCCGACCAATTAACCTATTCATAAATCGAAAGAAGGTTTTCTTATATAACTTGATATTGCTACTCTCTCTGAATTTCCTTTTATCTACAATAATTGAGAATATAGTAAAATTCAGCTTTGCAACATTAATTAAAATTTTTTCTCTTTTCCCATCATTTTTTGGCACATTTGGCAGCGTCATTTCTTCTTTTGAGAAGTAATTTTTCCAAATTTGTTCGCAGTTTTCTTTTATTGTATGAATTTCTTTTTCTTCTATTACTATTGCCGTAATAATAAAGTGTGTTGATACATCTTCTCTATTAAAATCAAAGCCGTAATTACCTTTTTCATCGATAAATGCACATACTTTATTGGTAGCAGAGTCTGATGTTGGAAATAAAGAAAATTCCATTCTAACACCTCTTTATATTAACTTAATTTAAAAAATAAAACACAGCTACTCTATTCGTTAGCTGTGTTTTTACGTTAATAAGCTATATGTGTAAGTACAATTTACTTATTCAATTTGTCTTGCACGATATTAAATATCCAGATTCCGTACTTCTTTGGCGTGGTCTTCAATAAACCGGCGCCGCGGTTCTACTTTATCTCCCATGAGAGTGGAAAATATTTTATCTGCTTCTACTGCTTCATGTAATTCAACTCGCAAAATAGTTCGAGCTTCAGGATTCATCGTAGTTTCCCACAGCTGCTCAGGATTCATTTCTCCCAAGCCTTTGTAGCGTTGTACATTCATATTATCGCGGCCAATACGGTTAAGCAATTGTTCCAGCTCACCATCACTATATAGATACCAGCTTTCGCGGCCCTTTTTCACTAAATACAGCGGTGGCTGTGCAATATATACCCGCCCTGCCGTAATAAGGGGCTGCATATAACGATAGAAAAAGGTTAATAACAGTGTACGGATATGAGCTCCGTCGACATCGGCATCAGTCATAATAATAATCTTCCAATACCGGCCTTTATCCAAATCGAAATCTTCACCAATACCGCTGCCAAAAGCAGTTACCATTGACCGGATTTCTTCATTATTTAATATTTTATCGAGGCGGGCTTTTTCTACATTTAATATTTTACCGCGCAGTGGCAATATAGCCTGAAAACGACGGTCCCGGCCTTGCTTAGCACTGCCGCCGGCGCTGTCACCTTCGACAAGATAGATTTCTGCCTGCTCAGGATCTTTTACCGAACAGTCAGCAAGTTTCCCTGGTAATGAACTGATTTCCAAGGCATTTTTCCGGCGAGTAAGTTCCCGCGCCTTGCGGGCAGCTTCACGGGCACGAGAAGCCATAACCGATTTCTCAATAATTTTCTTGGTTACAGCAGGATTTTCTTCAAAAAACTCATTTAAGCCTTCTGATACAATCGTATCAATAATCCCGCGAACTTCACTGTTTCCCAGCTTTGTTTTTGTTTGACCTTCAAATTGAGGCTCCCTCAGTTTAACGCTGATAACAGCCGTTAAACCTTCCCTCACATCTTCACCGCTTAAATTTTCGTCATTTTCTTTAATAACATTATATTTGCGGCCAAAGTCATTAATAGCACGGGTTACTGCCGTCTTAAAACCACTTAAGTGAGTACCGCCTTCTTGGGTATTTATGTTATTAACAAAAGAATAAACATTTTCGCTGTAACCATCGTTATATTGTAAGGCAACTTCAGCAACAGTAGTATCTTTGGAACCTTCCAAATAGATAGGTTTAGCATGAACAGCCTCTTTTGTTTCATTTAAAAATTCAACAAAAGAAATAATACCGCCTTCATAATGGAATTCTTCCCGTTCATTATCGCGTTCATCTGTTAGGGTGATAAATATCCCTTTATTTAAGAATGCTAATTCTCGAATACGATTTTTTAATGTATCAAAGTGATATACTGTTTCTTCAAAAATTTCAGCATCCGGTTTAAAGGTTATTTTAGTACCGGTTTCACTGCTATCACTGGTTTGGCCGATCTCTTCCAATTTTTGAGCTGTAATGCCTCTTTCAAACCGCATGTGATAAATCTTGCCATTGAGTTTTACTTCCGCTTCCAGCCACTCGCTAAGGGCATTCACAACTGATACGCCTACACCATGCAGGCCTCCTGATACTTTATAGCCTTCGCCGCCAAACTTTCCTCCGGCATGAAGAATTGTCAATACAACTTCAAGCGCAGGTTTGCCGGTTTCATGCATCCCTACCGGAATGCCGCGTCCATTATCAATGACCGTGATACTATTATCTTGATGAATGATCACATCCACTTGGGTGCAATATCCCGCTAAGGCTTCATCAATACTATTATCGACGACTTCATAAACCAAATGGTGAAGACCTCTGGCCGAAGTACTGCCAATATACATACCTGGACGCTTGCGAACAGCCTCCAGCCCTTCTAATACCTGTATCTGCTGGGCACCATAGCTGCCATTTACAGTAGTGTCATTATCGCTCATTCGGTAACCTCCAAAAAAAATGTCAACAAAAAATTACAGCTAAACTTATTCGTCATCATCCAATTCTGCTAAATATCCTGATCTTTTCTTAAGTGTTGGTGATGATATGGCAGATAAATAGACAATTTTATCAGTAATAACAAAACTTTTAGCATTGCCTTCTGATACATCAACAATCATACTTTCTTCCTGCATGGTATTGATAAATTCATCATTTATCTTAGAAGGGCTGCTTTTTAGATCAGTAATGGCAATAACATCTCTAAGGGGAATAACTTTATCAGCTCCGAGGTGTAGAAACATGGCTCTTCCTCCTGAATTTAGCAGTCTGGTTTATAATCATATCATCAGTCAGATCAACCGGGGATAAACCTGTTGTTAGCATCGCTAAAGCAGCCTCATCGTTATCATCGGCTTGTCCAATGCGAATAGCCTGAATCAAGTTATTCATTAAGTACTGTTTAGCAGTTAAATAATCGGAGAAAGAGCAGGGCAGACTTTTATTAAACTCGCTATAATTCTGCCAGGGAGCCTGTCTAAGCATTTTACGTACTGCAGAAAGAGACTCCCTCTTCTGTTCAATTAAGCAAGCTGCACAATAACCATCATCCGGTGGGCAAAGTACACCGCAACAGCGGCATTCCTGCCAGCCTTCTTTTTTTCTTACCTTCTTGAGAGCTGCATTTTTATACAGCATTGTGAGTAATTTTTTTCGTAAAACAGGGTCTGCAACAGCCTCAACCATTTTACGCGCTTCCATTACTTCTGCTTTCTCAAGACGAATTGCCTTAAGTTTTACGTATAATGGCACAGCTTCATTTGTATTGGTATTTTCTTCATTCGTTCCTTTAAATGAATTTCCTGCGAGGAACCGTATATCAGTAATGACATTTTGCCCGATATATGTATTAATTTTACCAATTAAGTCCTGTTTTAGCAAAAATAAATGATGAGTCCATACGGAATTGCTGACAGTTACCGTTAAAATACCTCTTTCTAACCGCTGCGCCCGGGCATGACTGGCAATTTCATCACCAACAATCGTCCGCCAAAACAATACAGCACATTGAGCATAATACTTTTTTGTTAGTCCCAAGCTTTTAATGGTTTGCGGCACAACCACTCCGACACGGTTCATAGCTGTCACCCCATCACTTGTCCTTGATTAATTCGAAAAAAAGCAGCAAATTTAGGCTGATGAAATAATTCTTCATCAGTTGCTGTAATAAAAGTCTGAATGCGATCTTTAATAAAAGCAATTAATTGATCACGGCGGGAACTATCCAGCTCACTCATGACATCATCAAGGAGTAGTATCGGGTACTCGCCGGACTCGGATTTAATATACTCCAGTTCAGCCAGTTTAAGTGCCAATACTCCGGTACGCTGCTGGCCTTGTGATCCATAAGTTCTAAGATTAATGCCGTTAACAGAGAGAACCAGATCATCCCGGTGAGGGCCAACCGTACTAATCCCCCGGGCAAAATCAATATCCCGGGCTTGCTGCATTTTCTGAAAATACCAATCTGCTAAAATTGTATCTTTTTCGCTGTCACTATTCTCATTAAAATAGGGCTGGAAGTATACAATTGATAGATTTTCCTGACTATCAGTTATTTTCCGGTGCATGAGACTGGCAAGCATTGCTACTTTTTTTAAGGCTGCTTTGCGTTTGGATACCAAAACAGCAGCTCCGGCGGCCAATTGTTTATCCCAGGTCTCAAGCAGTTCTATATGTGCTCTGCGATCCCTAATTTTTTTTAGTAAATTATTGCGCTGCTGCAAGATGCGGTTATATTGCAGCAATTGCTGATAATAGGCACGGCTGGTTTGCGATATCTCTATGTCAAGAAACCGACGCCTAAGCGCCGGAGCTCCTTTTACTAACGTTAGATCTTCGGGTGAAAATAAGACTGCAGTTAAATTTCCAATTAAATCTCTTGTTTTGATAGGGTGACTATTGAGTGATACAACCTTATTCTGGTTGCGGGTAAACCGGATAGATACTGCATTCTCTACTTCTTGTCTCAAAAAGTTAATTTCTATATTTGCACCATCTTGCTGCCAGCTAATCAGTTCAGCATCCACTGAAGTACGGTGAGACCGTCCAACTGCGGCTATATAGATTGCTTCAAGCAGATTTGTTTTTCCCTGGGCATTGTTACCGCTAAAAATATTGATATTCTTTTCAAAAGATAAATCAAGAGCATGATAGTTGCGGAAATGCCGTAGGTTAAGTGCTGTTACGCGCATGGAAACACCATCACTCGGCGATTATTTTCCATATACCCACACCTTTAATTTCCACCATATCGCCAGGGTGGATTTTTTTTCGCCTTTCAGTTGCCTTCTGTCCGTTCACCAGGATAAGACCTTCATCAAGCATGGGTCTGATTTGACCACCGGTTTCAATTAAACCTTCCCATTTTAACAGTTGGTCTAATTGAATCAATTGAGTAGTAATAGTTATTTCTTGCATAAATATGCACTCCTTAACTTGTGCGTACAGGCGTAATTACATAGGTATAGTTATCGTCATCCAATGGTTTTATGCATGCCGGACTTAGCGGGGTATTTAAGGAAAATATCAGTTTATCACTGTTTATGTTCTTTAAAATATCGGCAACATACTTTGCATTAAAAGCAATATCAAGTTCGTTACCATCCATGTGGGAAGGAACTGTCTCTGTAGCTTTACCAATATCTGGATTATTAGACGTAATCGTTACTGAATCTTCTTTAAAGCTAAACTTAATGACATTATAATCCGAATCCCGTGCTAAAAGCGATACACGTTCAACAGCATCCATAAACTCATCTGATTTTACTGTAATATTAGTGGCAAAACTTGCTGGGATGACCTTATTGTAGTCAGGAAATTGTCCTTCAATAAGCCTGGATAATATATAAACATGTTCAAATTCAAAAGCCACCTGATTGCGATGCCAGTAAATATTAACATCAACCGGAATTTCCGAAGTAAGCAGACGGGCAAGTTCAGACAATATTTTCGACGGAATAATCATACGAATGGTTTTATCATTATTGTCCAAATTGTCTCTTTTTAATGCCAAGCGGTGTGTATTAGTAGCCACCATGCGGATTCCTTCGGTATCGGCTTCTAATAAGCCACCGGTAAAGATGGGCCGTGCTTCATCGGCTGCGCAGGCAAAGACGGTTTTTTTGATTAAATCTTTTAAAACATTATCTTTGACAGTAAGAATATTTTCAGCTGAAAGTGGTTTCAATACCGGAAATTCTTCAGCCGGTAGGCTTAGTAAGTTAAATTGAGCAAAGTTGGAGGTGATTTTGATAGTCCGGTCCTCTTGACTTGTGGCGATTTGTACATGATCACCCGGCAAGCGGCGTACCATTTCTTGAAAATAACGGCCTGACAGAACAATTGCTCCTGGCTCGTCCACCTGTGCTTCAATGGTACATTTAATGCCAATTTCATAATCAGTTGCCTGTAATTGCAATTGATTACCTTCAGCTGAGAGAAAGATTCCTGTTAAGATAGGCGAGGGTGTTTTGGTGGCAACGGCTTTTTGAACAATTTGGACGGCATGGTGTAATTGTTCTTTTGTGCAGGTTATTTTCATTTTTTTTCCTCCTAACGGTTATATGATTACTAGAAGTTGCATATAGTAATAAGATAGTCGTAATAGTAGTAGGGCCTGTCGATATGTGTAAAAGTGGATAAATCACTTGTCGAATGCTGGACAAGCTTGTTGATAACTTGTCAGTAAGTATAGCAGTAGTTATCCACATATTAACAGCTTTTTTTGGGCATAAAGTTATACACATTTCGTTGACAAGTTTTAACGGTAGTTATTAACAGCTTTATGCACCGTTGTTCTCAATGCGCTTAATAAGTTCCTTGATGGTGTTGCTCAGCTTGGTGTCTTCATTGCGCTCTTTGGCAATTTTGTCATGGGCGTGAATAACGGTAGTATGATCGCGTCCGCCAAAGACTTCACCGATGCGCGGTAATGACGATTCGGTCATTTCACGGCATAAGTACATCGCGATTTGCCGTGGATAGGCTACATTACGGGTACGCTTTTTGGCCAGAAGCTCATCCATTTTTAATTTAAAATAAGAACATACAACTTCTTGAACCGTTTCAAGGGTAATTTGCCGTGGTTTTCCATTAGGGAAAATATCTTTGAGTGCTTCGGTAGCTAAGTTCATATCAATGGACATATTATTCAGGGAAGCATAAGCCATTACCCGGATTAAGGCTCCTTCTAACTCACGAATATTGTTATCGATGCGGCTGGCGATATAGACCATTACATCATTAGGAACATTTAACTGTTCAACCATTGCCTTTTTACGCAAAATAGCAATTCTTGTTTCCAAATCCGGTGGTTTTACATCGGTAATTAATCCCCATTCAAAGCGTGAGCGCAGCCGGTCTTCCAGTGTTTGAATTTCTTTGGGAGGGCGGTCACTGGAAATAATAATTTGCTTATTTGCTTCGTGCAGTGTGTTAAAGGTGTGGAAAAATTCTTCCTGAGTCCGTTCTTTTTTGGTTAAAAACTGAATGTCATCCACTAAAAGCACGTCGATATTGCGGTATTTTTGGCGAAAACTTTCGGGATTTCCGTCGCGAATGGCATTAATGAGATCGTTGGTGAATTTTTCACTCGAGATATATAAAACTTTTAAGTGAGGATGATTTTGAATAATGCGGTGACCGATGGCATGCATAAGGTGTGTTTTACCCAAGCCAACACCGCCATACAGGAAAAATGGATTGTAAACTTTGGCGGGAACTTCGGCAACAGCTAAAGAAGCTGCGTGAGCGAAGCGGTTAGAGTTTCCAATGACAAAGCTTTCAAAGGTATATTTGGGATTGAGAATGGTTGAAAATTCTTCGTTATTGGTTACCGGTTTTAAATGATTGGCAGTATTGGGGGTAATTATTGCGGAAGAGTCGTTTATGATGTCTGATTCAGTGTCATAAGGAGCAGGTTCGGCTTTGATAACCGGAGGAGGAATATATTCCTGTTTAATGTCGGGAATGTTATCCACTGCATCAGGGATATTTAAATTGACTACAACGACTACAACCTGTTTGTTCAAAATGGAGAAAAGAGCATTCTGAATAAGCGGGGCATAGGTTTTTTCAATCCATGTTTTTACAAACTCTTTAGGAACACCAATTTCCATTGTCGTTTCGGTCAAAGACAATGGCATAATAGAAGACTTGATCCAAGTCTCCCATAAGCTATGGTTGATTTCTTTTTGTGTTAAATGTAAAACCTGTTCCCAAACGGCTGCTAAATGAGAAGTTTTCATCCGTCATCCCTTTCCATGGAGGTCATGATTTATAAAAAGTTGCAATAACAAGAAAACATAAGTTATCCACATTGTTATTAACAGGTGTGCATAACTTTAGTCTTAATTCATGGGTTTAGGCGAAAAAAAAATACAACAGTGGGGCGGAAGCACCGCACGCTTGTATTATCCAGACCTTTTAATTATGTATAATTGTGGATAAGTCTGTGTATAACAATTGATTTTTGTGGATATCCTTTGCATTACCTGTAAATAACATCAAAGTTATTAGAACATATGTGGATATGTTGGTACTTTTTATATTAACAAAAGTAATGTAAGTTATCAACAGATATTTTCGAATTTTGACAGATTACCAACAGTAATAGACAAAATTATCCACAAGGGTAAGCCTCAATTTTCTTGACACTCCACGGCATCTCGTCTATAATTTTAGTAGTTAAAATGAAAATCACATTAGTATGGAAAAATGCGCGTTTTACCCGCATACCTGCAAGGAGGTGTAAATAGATGAAACGTACTTATCAACCGAATAATCTTTGGAGAAAAAGAACCCATGGTTTCCGTGAACGCATGAAAACTATAGGTGGCCGCCTGGTTCTAAAGAAAAGACGTGCCAGAGGCAGAAAAAAACTGTCCGCTTAGTAGGCCGCCCGGTGTGGCCTATTTTTTCCATTTGGCGCAAGAAGTTCTTGCTATCTTACAGGGCAGGATGATTATTGCATGTACAAATTTTCGAAACAAAGTGTGTTACGAAAGAATAAAAATTTTCAGACTGTCTACCGACATGGTAAATCGTATGCTAATCGGCTAGCGGTACTTTATGTGCTGCCGCAGCCTAAAAATACTGCTAGCCGCCGGCGTGCAGGTTTTGTTGCCGGTAAAAAATTAGGTGGTGCCGTAGTGCGCAACCGAGTAAAGCGTTTAATGAAAGAAGCTTATCGTCTCAATCAGAGCCGCCTTGTGGAAGGTGTTGATCTGGTTTTCGTCGGCAGGCAGGGAATGGTAGCTTCAAATTACCAGGCGGCGCAAAAAGCGTTGCTTGATTTATTTGGCAGAGCGCGTGTACTTATTAAATAGAGGTAGATATATGCTCAAACAGTGTATTCTGTTACTTATTGTTTTTTACCGTAAGTTTATTTCTCCTCTCAAACCACCGTCCTGCCGGTTTGTTCCGACCTGTTCCGAGTATGCGTTATTGGCTGTGGAAAAGCACGGGGCCGCCAGGGGAACAGTACTGGCAATTAAGAGAGTTCTCCGTTGCCATCCTTTTCATCCCGGAGGTTATGACCCTGTTTGATATAGTAGTAATTGTTCCTACCTTTAAGAGGAGTGATATTTTTTGGATTTTTTAAGCGGTATAATGCAGTCAGCACTGACCTTTTTTTATGGTCTGACTAAGTCGGTCGGTATGCCAAGCTATGGTATGGCCATAATTCTTTTGACTATTGTGATAAAATTGATTCTTTATCCATTAACGGTAAAGCAAGTTAAATCCATGAAGGCTATGCAGGATTTACAGCCTAAAATGAAAGAGATGCAGGAAAAATACAAAGGCAATCCGGAAAAGCTGCAAAAAGAAATGGCTGCTTTGTATAAAGATGCCGGTGTTAATCCTCTTTCCGGCTGTTTACCGCTGATTGTTCAAATGCCTTTTCTGATTTCCATCTTCTTTGCAATCCGTGATTTCCATTATGAAGAACAGTTTCAAAGCTTCTTATGGTTGTCTAACTTAGCTCACCCGGATCCGACTTATATACTGCCTGTTTTGTCTGCTGCCACTACTTATGTGCAACAGAAACAAACAATGACCGATAATTCGCAGCAGAATAAAATGATGATGATTTTTATGCCGTTGTTTATTGGTTACATCAGCTTAACGTTCCCAGGCGGTTTAGTACTGTACTGGGTTATTTCAAACTTATTCCAAATTGCCCAACAGTGGTGGATGTACCGTAAACCGGCGGAAACTGTAGGGGAGGCTCGCTAAATCCATGAATGTCGTGGAAAAATCAGCAAAATCGATTGATGAAGCAGTAGAGCAAGCATTAGCCCAATTAGGACTCCAGCTTGAGCAGGTAACTGTAGAAGTATTAGAACAGCCTGCTAAAGCATTATTTGGTTTTATTGGCGGCCGTCCGGCTAAGGTGCGGGTTACTACTAGACAAGTTGATCCGGTAGAAGTAGCCGATGTGTTTTTAAAGCAAATTTTTACTACCATGAAGATTACTGTCTCAGTAGAGCAAATAACTACTGAAGATCATGTGCTGTTCAATTTGCGCGGTGATGATTTGGGAGTGCTGATTGGCAAACATGGACAGACGTTAGACGCACTACAATATTTGGTTAATCTTGCAGCAAACCGGGATGCCGAGGAACGGGTTCGTATTGTGCTGGATGTGGAAGATTACCGCAAACGCCGGGCTGATACATTGACTCAACTGGCCCTCCGATTGGCTGATAAGGTGAAAAGGCGAGGCGAAAAAGTAATTCTTGAGCCTATGAGTTCTCATGAGCGTAAGATTATTCACATGGCTTTGCAAAATGACCATCGTATCGCTACTTATAGCGAAGGGGAAGATCCCTTCCGTAAAGTGGTTATTGCATTAAAAAAGTAATTTTTGGTGCATGCTAAAGACCAGAAGAGTGTTAATGATAAACCCAGTAATGAAAATTACTGGGTTTTTGATCTTACCGGAAAGATTAATTTTTATTAGTACCCAAGGTGGAACGTGTAAAGAGGTGATCAAATGGTTCAGGATGATACGATCAGTGCGGTGGCAACGGCTATCGGTGAAGGCGGTATCGGGATTATCCGGATGAGTGGACCCCAGTCAGTGAATATTGCTGATAAACTATTTGTTGGCAGTAAAGGGCAACGGGCCAGTGAAGCAGCCAGCCATTATGCTTGTTACGGTGCTATTGTTGACCCCGTTGCAGAACAAACGGTAGATGAAGTATTATTGCTTGTTATGAAAGCTCCCCGGTCATATACGCGGGAGAATGTTGTAGAAATTCACTGTCATGGTGGTCCGGTTCCTCTGAGAAAAATTCTTGAACTTACCTTGCGCTTTGGTGCCCGCCTAGCTGAACCCGGTGAGTTTACGAAAAGGGCTTTTTTAAATGGGCGACTTGATTTGGCACAGGCCGAAGCGGTTATTGATATCATTCGGGCTAAAACAGATGCTTCGTTAAAATTAGCGGTAAATCATTTGTCAGGTCAGCTATCCGGCGTGGTTCGCACAGTCCGGGATGATACTTTAGAGATGATTGCCCACCTGGAAGCGGCGATTGATTTTCCGGAAGATGATATTGAGGAGATATCTTCGCAGCAAGTTGATGAAAAGCTTATTCCTGTAATGGATAAGCTGGAACATTTACTGGACACAGCACAGACTGGCCGGATTTTGCGGGAAGGTCTGCAAACCGTCATTATTGGCAAGCCCAATGTAGGCAAATCCAGCCTGCTTAATGCACTGCTCCGTGAGAAACGAGCGATTGTTACGGATATCCCGGGAACTACACGTGATATTATTGAAGAGTATGTTAATATCCAGGGGATACCACTAAAAATTGTGGATACAGCCGGTATTCGTGAAACAGAAGATCTTGTGGAGCAGTTGGGAGTACAGCGAGCCCGTGAATTTATTGACAAAGCAGACCTGATATTACTGCTTCTGGATAGCTCGTCTCCCTTAACAGAAGAAGATAAACAGGTACTGGAATTGCTTGCAGGCCGTCAGGCATTAGTGCTGATTAATAAAACTGATTTACCTCAGAAACTGGATATGTCTGAGATTATGCAGTATAGTAAAGAGTATCAGTTGCTGCGTATTTCCGTGCAAGATGGAACAGGAATGGATTTGTTGGAAAAGGCCATTGTTGAGCGGGTATATAGCGGACAAGTCACGCAAAGTGAAGGCGCTTATGTGACGAATGTAAGGCACATACATGTACTGCGGCAAGCTTATCATCACTTGGAAGAAGCAAGGAATACCATTGCAATGAATATGCCGCCAGATTGTATTGTTGTGGATTTACGGGCAGCTTGGGAAAAGCTTGGTGAAATTACTGGCGATACAGTGGGGGAAGATTTACTTGATCAGATATTTTCCCGTTTTTGTATTGGCAAGTAGGTAGATAATGCTCATGAATGTAGGTGTATGTCGTGTTTACTGTAGATACGTATGATGTTATCGTTGTGGGGGCCGGTCATTCCGGCTGTGAGGCTGCTTTGGCACCAGCCCGTATGGGTTGTAAAACTCTATTAATTACGCTGAATATGGATAATATTGCGCTAATGCCTTGCAACCCTGCCGTAGGGGGGCCGGCCAAGGGCCATTTAGTGCGTGAAATCGACGCATTAGGCGGCCAGATGGGGATTAATACCGATCAGACCTGTATTCAGGTACGGATGCTTAATACCGGCAAAGGACCGGCAGTCCATGCACTCAGAGCTCAGGCTGATAAGTGGTTTTATCAGCATCTAATGAAGGAAACGCTGGAAAACCAGGATAATCTGGATGTTAAGCAGTTAATGGTCGAAAAGATTCTGGTAGAAGACGGTAAGGTTACCGGCATCGTTACCGAATTGGGAGAAGTATATTGCTGCCAGAGTGTTATCTTAGCAACCGGTACTTATTTACGGGGCAAAATTATTATTGGTGAGGCAGTATACACCGGCGGACCAAACGGACAGCGAGCACCGGAAAAATTATCAGCCTCTCTCAAAGAATTAGGTATATCGCTTATGCGGTTTAAAACGGGTACGCCGGCCCGTGTTGACCAACGGACAGTGGATTTTACCAGAATGAGCATTCAACCTGGTGATAAAGAGGTCCATAATTTTTCTTTTCTGTCTGACATTGCAACAAGAGAGCAAATTCCTTGCTGGCTTACTTATACCAATGAAGAGACTCATGCCGTAATCCGGGCTAATTTGCATCGGGCACCTATGTATACCGGCATAATTGAAGGTACAGGGCCCCGTTATTGTCCGTCCATTGAAGATAAGGTTGTCCGTTTTGCCGAAAAGAAGAGTCATCAGCTATTTATAGAACCTGAAGGAAGACATACCAATGAGATGTATGTTCAAGGCATGTCTACCAGTCTGCCTATTGATGTACAGTATGCTTTCTTGCGTACTATTCCAGGGCTGGAACAGGTCAAAATTATGCGCCCCGGTTACGCGATCGAGTATGATTGTATAGATCCTACTCAACTAAAGCCAACGCTGGAATTTAAAGCAATTAAAGGGTTGTTTTCTGCCGGACAGGCCAATGGTACTTCCGGTTATGAAGAAGCTGCCGCTCAAGGGTTGATAGCTGGGATTAATGCTGCTTTGCTTGTTACACAGGGTGAGCCTTTCGTATTGACCCGTTCTGATGCGTATATTGGAGTACTGATTGATGATTTAGTGACA
>Ga0366786_1017_pt1 | contig 32895 bp, 27 predicted proteins | sample TotcelHN113001M9_FD_207046 | JGI IMG/M metagenome (GOLD analysis project Ga0366786, IMG submission 207046) | Enriched cells from coal bed in the Powder River Basin, Montana, United States - Total cells N11 rep2 HSBNCT.N11.300.1.M9 ... | reverse complement strand
GACATGTAGTTCAGAGTCATTGACGTTGCCAGCGGCAGTCTGGCCATCGAGAAAAACCAGAGTCCGAAAGCGGTGACGCCGACAACGCCGCGCCACAGGTGCTGAAAAGGCAGCTTCGTACGGAACGATCCGCCGCGCGCCAACATCAGGCAGCCGATAACGACCGCGCCGATAAGGCTGCGGTACATAACCATTTCTGCTGTCGAATATTTGTCCGATACCAGCTTGACGCACACTCCCATGACAGAGAACATGAACGTGGCGAAAAGCATCCAGAGAGATTGCATGAAAGGGGCGGCCGATTAAATTCGCGGGGATGCGCGCAAGAAGAAAAACTGCAGTGGGCACGGCGACAATACGGTTGCCAGCCGAACGCGTCTGCTTGAGTCTTATAGTATACCGTCGTCGGTACTATAATCTCTATAGGATAACAAATCTGGAAGCTGAATTAACAAATAGCAAACCGAACATCTGCTCTGCCGCTATAATAATAGGTTTTCAATGAGTCAGAATCAGACTGGCTTTCCTCTGCCGGGCTCTGGAATGGAATCTGTTCTACAATAATAGAACCAAGGTTGCAGATCGTGGGAATTGCAGAGACAGTCTCAGCGCTGTACGCCGCCAAATCGGCTTGACAGGCCCCATTCCGGCTTAAGCGCAAACTTTCCTATTTATGAACCGCGTTCCATATCACTCTCTTACTCTGACGGCATGTCGATAAAACCCTTTAACACCGAACAGCCGGCTTCGTTCGAAGAAGCGATGGCGGAACTGGGACAGCTCGTTGCGCAACTGGAGGCGGGCGAACTGCCGCTGGAAACATCGATCGCTGCTTACAAGCGCGGCACGGAACTGGTGAGATACTGCGCGGCCCAGCTTGAAAAGGTGGAGAACCAGGTAAAAGTTCTCGATGAAGAGATGCTCAAGCCTTTTGTGGTCGATTCCGCCGGAACTGAACAATGAATTCTACGCAAAATTTTGACGGCTGGGTGAAATCGGTTCAGGTGGCGATGGAAGATGCGCTCTCCGCATTTTTGCCGCAGGCCGACATCGCGCCGGAGCGTCTGCACCAAGCAATGCGCTACGCCACGCTGGACGGCGGCAAGAGAGTGCGCCCTCTTCTCGTATTTGCGGCAGGCGCCCTGTTCGATGCCAACGTGCTCGCGCTTGCGCGCGCTGCAGCGGCAGTGGAAATGATTCATGCCTATTCGCTGGTGCATGATGACATGCCATGCATGGACGATGACGTTTTGCGTCGAGGCAAGCCGACGGTGCATGTTCAGTATGACGAAGCCACAGCGCTCCTGGCGGGGGATGCGCTGCAGTCGCAGGCATTTATTGTACTGTCCGGGCAGGACAATGCCCCTGACCGTACCTTGGCGATGGTTCGCCTGCTGGCAGACGCATCTGGCGCAGCCGGCATGTGCGGAGGCCAGGCAATTGACTTGGCAAGCGTAGGCATTAGCCTTTCGCTGCAGCAACTGGAGCAGATGCACCGCCTGAAAACCGGCGCTCTGCTGCGCGCTTCGGTGATGCTGGGCGCGCTATGCGGAAAGTTTCCGTCCGAAACCGAGGAAGCTGCGCTGGATGCCTATGCGGATGCGGTCGGGCTGGCTTTTCAGGTGGTCGATGACATACTGGATACGACGGCCGACTCTTCCACACTCGGCAAAACCGCTGGAAAAGACGCCGCCGATAACAAACCGACTTATGTATCCATTCTGGGATTGGAACAATCGATGGCACTAGCAGAACAGCTGCGGCAGAATGCTCATTCGGCGCTCGCTCCTTTTGGGGACAGGGCGTATTTTCTGCGTGAACTTGCGGACCTGGTGGTGCGCCGAGAGAAATGATGGACTTGCTCAAGACAATCAACGACCCTGCCGACTTGCGCAAACTGGCGCGTTCGCGGCTTACGCAGCTGGCGGCTGAATTGCGGGCGTATGTTATCGACTCCGTGTCAAAGACCGGCGGCCACCTGTCATCGAACCTGGGCACGATCGAACTGACGATTGCCCTGCATTACGTATTCAATACGCCGGCAGACCGCCTGATCTGGGATGTCGGCCACCAGACTTATCCGCACAAGATTTTGACTGGCCGCAGGGAGCGGATGAACACGCTACGTCAGCTGAACGGTATTTCGGGCTTTCCGAAGCGCGAAGAAAGCGAATACGATACATTCGGCACCGCCCACTCTTCTACCTCCATCTCGGCAGCACTCGGCATGGCGCTGGCCGCCAGGCTCAAGGGAGAGGACAACCATGCTGTTGCCATCATTGGCGACGGCGCCATGACCGCGGGCATGGCATTTGAAGCCATGAACAATTGCGGCATCTACGACGACATCAATCTACTAGTTATACTGAATGACAACGATATGTCGATTTCACCGCCGGTCGGCGCGCTGAATCGCTATTTTGCGCGTCTCATGTCGGGCAAATTCTACGCAGCAGCCAGAAACGTCGGCAAATCGGTATTACCCGGGCCAATGCGGGAAATTGCCAAGCGCTTCGAGGAACATGCAAAGGGAGTAATTGCTCCAGCCACGATGTTCGAGGAATTCGGCTTCAACTACATTGGGCCGATTGACGGGCACGACCTTGATTCGTTGATTCCGACTCTACAGAATCTGAAGCAGCGCAAGGGTCCGCAATTTCTTCATGTTGTCACCAAAAAAGGACAAGGATACAAGCTGGCCGAAGCCGATCCGGTGCTGTATCACGGCCTTGGTAAATTCAGTCCCTCGGTAGGGGTCCAGCCTCCGACAAGCACCAAAGTCACCTATACCCACGTATTCGGCGACTGGCTGTGCGACATGGCGCGGCAGGACAAGCATCTGGTCGGCATCACGCCGGCGATGAGCGAGGGGTCGGGAATGGTCCGGTTCGAGAAGCAGTTTCCCAACCGCTTCTTTGACGTTGGCATTGCCGAGCAGCATGCCGTGACATTTGCAGCCGGGCTTGCATGCGAAGGCCTGAAACCGGTAGTGGCCATCTATTCCACCTTCCTCCAGCGCGCCTATGACCAGTTGATCCATGACGTTGCGCTGCAAAATCTCGATGTCACCTTTGCCATTGACCGCGCAGGCCTGGTTGGAGCAGACGGCGCAACCCATGCCGGAAACTACGATATCGCATTCATGCGCTGCATTCCTAACATGGTCATAATGGCGGCATCCGATGAAAACGAGTGTCGTCAGATGCTTTCGACAGCATTCCAATATAATGGACCCGCTGCGGTGCGATATCCGCGCGGAGCGGGAATAGGTGCCGCAGTCAGCAAAGATTTGTCCACGATGCCGCTTGGTACGGGAGAAATGAAGCGGGAAGGGAAAAGCATTGCCATTCTTGCGTTTGGCACGATGGTCGCCCCGAGCATGGGCGCGGCTGACATGCTGGACGCAAGCGTCGCCAATATGCGCTTCGTGAAACCGCTGGACCGCGAACTGGTTTTGCATTTGGCAGAGACGCACGACGCGTTGGTTACTGTCGAGGAAGGCAGCATAATGGGCGGCGCCGGGGCAGCAGTTGCTGAAGCGCTGGCGGAAGCCGGGATCGTCAAACCGCTACTGATGCTGGGCTTGCCGGATCAATTCATCGATCATGGCGATGTGGCGCAACTGCTGGCCATGAACAAACTGGATGCGCCCGGCATTGCAAATGCGATACGGCAACGCTTTATGAAAGGCGAACCCAGGCTGGTCGTCAATAATTGAAGATATGTTCGGCTGCTTTTCAAGCTGTACATTTAAAGGCTAATACATGAATTTCCGCGAAAACAACCTTACCATTCCTGAATCGCAAGAATTGCAGGATACGACAAGGGCCTCTGCACTTCAGACGGAAACACTGATTTCTTCCGAAGATATTTCGATACCCGATATCCAGAATACTCCCGACACAAGGCGAATCGCTATCCAGCGCGTCGGCGTCAAGGGCGTGCGTTATCCGATTCGTATCAGGACCGCTTCCGGCGTTCAGGCTTCCATTGGAACATGGAACATGTATGTTCATTTGCCCGAGCACAAGAAGGGCACCCACATGTCGCGCTTTATTGCGCTTCTCGAAGACCTGAGTAAGGCGGATGCAGATCCGGTGGATGTAGCTGTTTTCAGCAGGCTGATCCGCGACATGCTGAAATTCCTGGACGCCGAGTCCGGCCGCATCGAAGTTTCGTTTCCATTCTTCGTCAACAAGTCGGCGCCGGTAAGCGGCGTCGAGAGTCTCATGGACTACGAAGTTGGCCTTACAGGCGAAATTCGTCACGGCCTGGTCGAGGTTTCTCAAAAAGTAACCGTACCCGTCACCAGCCTTTGCCCATGTTCGAAGGAAATATCCGAGTATGGAGCGCACAATCAGCGTTCGCATATTACGGTCAATGCCATTCTGGCCGGTAATTTTCCAATAGAAGAACTGATCGCCAAGATTGAAATGCAGGCATCCTGCGAATTGTATGGAATGCTGAAGCGGCCCGACGAAAAATATGTGACCGAAAAAGCATACGATAACCCTAAATTCGTCGAGGATCTTGTGCGCGACGTTGCCGGCATGCTGAACAACGACGACCGCATCTCGGCTTATACGCTGGAAGCTGAAAACTTCGAATCGATCCATAACCACTCGGCGTATGCGTTGATCGAGTGCGACAAGCGGATTTAAATACGAGCATTAGCTCAGGAAACGGCGCCTGGTGCGCCGTTTTTTAATGCTGATGGGGTTGTCGCCCTTTATCCCATAGAACGTCCTGCCGGCCTTCCTGGTGATTTTGGGAGCGCGCCAGCACGAACAGCAGGTCTGACAGCCGGTTGATGTACTGGAGCAGGGGTTCGGAAATCGCTTCGACCTTGCTCAGGCTTACAACCGATCGTTCGGCGCGGCGGCAGATACTGCGGCAAAGATGAGCCGTCGCTGCGGCGCGCGAACCGCCCGGCAAGACAAAATCCTTCAGCGGCGCCAGCTCGGCGTTGTATTTCTCCAGAACAGATTCCAGCCGCTCAACTTTCTGTGCGGTAATCGAGGTATGGCCCGGAATCGACAGCTCTCCGCCCAAGTCGAACAATTCCTGCTGGATATCTAGTACTTCCTGTCTCATTTCTCCCGAGGGGATCTCGCACGCTAACATTCCCATTGCGGAATTGAGTTCATCGATATCGCCGATCGCATGTATGCGCAGGCTGTCCTTGCTGACACGGCTGCCGTCCCCGAGACCGGTACTGCCTTTGTCGCCGGTGCGGGTTACGATTCTTGAAAGTCGATTTTTCATCTTTGGTATGCGTTATATATTATTGAGAATACGCCGGGACCCGGCACGAAGTAAAATTGCAAATATACATTAAACCGACAATTTCAAAATCAAACATGCAGAATTCCTTGACAGATACCCTCACACTTGTCCGCCCGGACGACTGGCATCTTCATTTGCGCGACGGAGCAGCAATGGCTTCCGTTCTGCCGCATGCCGTACGCCAGTTTCAGCGCGCGATCATAATGCCGAATCTGAGGCCGCCAATCACTACCACTGAACTGGCTGCCGCTTACCGTCAAAGGATCCTGCTGGCTTTACCTGCAGGGGCCTCGTTTGAGCCCTTGATGACGCTTTACCTTACCGACAACACCGCTTCGGAAGAGATTGTGCGCGCCAAGGACAGCGGTTTTATACATGGCTTCAAACTTTATCCTGCAGGAGCCACTACGAATTCCGATGCCGGCGTTACCGATCTGGGGAACTGCCGCAAGGCTCTGGAAAAGATGCAGGAAATCGGTATGCCGCTGCTTATGCATGGCGAAGTGACCGATCCGGACATTGATATTTTTGACCGCGAAGCGGTATTCATCGATCGCGTGCTTATTCCGTTGAGAAAGTCCCTGCCTGCTCTCAGGATTGTGTTCGAACATATCACTACCAAGGAAGCGGCGGATTACGTGTCAACCGCCGCAGGAAGCATTGGCGCCACGATTACCGCCCATCACCTGCTGTTTAATAGAAACGCACTTTTCCAGGGCGGTGTACGTCCCCACTTCTACTGCCTGCCTATTCTCAAGCGGGAAGTGAACCGGAAGGCGCTGCTTGCTGCGGCCAGCGGCGATAGCAAACGTTTTTTTCTTGGAACCGATTCCGCGCCGCATCCGAAGGGCATGAAGGAAAACGCCTGCGGTTGTGCCGGCTGCTACACGGCATTACATGCAATTGAATTGTACGCCCAGGCATTCGACCAGGCTGGAGCTCTTAACCGGCTTGAAGCGTTCGCAAGCAGGAACGGACCGGAATTCTACGGCTTGCCTTGCAACAAGCAAACCGTTACGCTGAAACGCCAGCAGTGGCAGGTTCCGGCTGACTTGCCCTTTGGCGATGAGCTTGTCGTTCCATTGCTTGCCGGAGAAAATATTTCGTGGAAGTTGATCTAGGCAACAAATAAAAAGCCCGCACTTTGCGGGCTTTTTTATTTCTATTTCGAAACCGGGCTATTTCTTAAACAAATCGCTCCAGCGACTTCCGGTATTCTTCTATATCCTTGATCGGGTTTTGAGCAACGCCCGAGTCGGAAGCAGCCTGCGCAACCGCCGGAGCTACTTTGTAAAGCAGACGCGGATCAAATTGCATCGGAATAAAATAGTCCCGGCCAAAGCTGAATTTTCTTCCATATACCGTTTCCAGTGAAGCTACGGCTTCTTCCTGTGCCAACTCGGCTATTGCGTACATTGCCGCAATTTCCATTTCCCGGTTAATGGTCGTTGCGCGGCAATCAAGAGCTCCCCGGAAGATATACGGAAAGCACAAGGAATTATTAACCTGGTTAGGGTAATCCGAACGGCCTGTACACATAATCGCATCGCTGCGCGCCGCTTTTACCTCATCCGGCAAAATCTCGGGAATGGGGTTGGCCATCGCCATGATAATCGGGTTGGGTGCCATTTTTTTGACCATTTCCTGCTTAAGCACGCCGCCGGCTGACAGTCCAAGGAAAACGTCCGCATCCGGAATTACGTCGTTGAGAGTGCGAAGAGGAGTATCTTGCATGTAACGTTCTTTATCCGGATCCATCAATTCGGTCCGGCCTTTGTAGACCACGCCCGCAAGATCGGTCACCCAGATATTTTTCAACGGAAAGCCAATATCCACCAGCAATTCCAAGCAGCCCAGGGCGCCCGCGCCTGCGCCTGACACAACCAGCTTGCTGGTCTTGATATCCTTGCCGACTATTTTCAATGCGTTAATGATGGCAGCGCCAACGATGATCGCGGTTCCATGCTGATCGTCGTGGAATACCGGAATGCCCATTTTTTCGCGCAGTTTTCTTTCGATATAAAAGCACTCCGGAGCCTTTATGTCTTCCAAGTTGATGCCGCCGAAAGTCGGTTCGAGCGACGCAATGATGTCGCACAATTTATCCGGATCCATCTCGTTGATTTCCAGATCGAACACATTAATTCCGGCAAATTTTTTGAATAATACCGCTTTACCTTCCATTACCGGCTTGGATGCCAGTGGTCCGATATTCCCAAGCCCCAGCACGGCTGTTCCATTGGAGATGACAGCCACCAAGTTGCCTTTGGTAGTGTATTTATGCGCCAAGGAAGCGTCTCTGAATATCTCTTCGCAGGCAGCAGCCACGCCAGGAGTATATGCAAGAGATAAGTCGTTTTGATTGTTTACTTCCTTGGAGGGCATGACGCTGATTTTCCCGGGAATGGGAAATTCGTGAAATGCCAGTGCATCCTTGGTCAGTTTTTGCTTACGAATATCGGGAGTAGTCATGCTTTCTGCTTTCTTTATTACAACCAAACTATATAACTTCCAATTTTATCAGAGGATGAACCTAAAAAAAATGAAATATTTACAACATTCAATTAACCGGGAATTTACTATTTGTTTTCTCTTATAGCTTTATATATATAGATAATAGTAGTTATAGGTTTGATTATTTGTGCATATCTCCTGTTTTACGTTTACAAACAGGTACTTATCCGATGTGTAATGCATGTATTAACAAAGAGCAGATTCAGGATAGTTTTATCAGATGTTTATAAGCTTGTATTGTCCACTTTTTACTCTTTATTTATTCACAGGTTTATAAACATTCCTATCTAAAATTCTTACTTGTAAAGTTTTTACTGAACCCCGTCCCTGCACAGCGGAATCAGTATTCAGCGGTTCGTTAATTCCTAACTAACTGCGGTTCCTGTCTATAAATACCCTTTTCAATCAATTTTTAAGAATTGAGTTATCACTAAGGATGGGTTCTTGTAAAAATATGAACTGCTTATAGAGTTCATATTTTTACTAGGTCAGAGACAGTGGTGTAAAAGATACTATTTTTGTCTGTGAAATTTTTGTTATTTATTTTCTTATAGATCTATATATACAAACAATAGTAATAGTAAGGTCCACTTCTTGTTAGTATCTCTGAAATACTTTTTTATAACAAAGGCTTACGAGTTGTGTAATTTCTGTAAAAGGACACAACATATCTTGGATAGTTTTAGAAAACCACTCTATTAACGACTTTCCCACATTTTGTTACGCAACTACCCACAGCCTTATAAACAGGTGAATAGTTTCTTTTTCTTCTTATATTTGTTATTAAAATATTAATTTAATATTTCTTTCAGGTAATATTTTTCTTATGGAAATAATTGCTAAATTAATAATATGTTTCACGTGGAACATAACTATTTTGCTAAATTAGACATCTCCATAAAATTGATTTGAAAAATTATTTATAATCACGGCATGCAATCAAATGAAAAAATGTTATATCCCAAAGAATTCGATGTAATCGTAATTGGTGGTGGTCACGCTGGGACGGAAGCTGCGCTAGTTTCATCTCGTATGGGTAATCGAACGTTACTGCTAACCCATAATATCGAAACCTTAGGTCAAGTATCGTGCAATCCATCTATTGGCGGTATAGGTAAGGGTCACCTTGTGAAGGAGGTTGATGCGCTTGGTGGATTGATGGCTTTGGCATCTGATGAGTCAGGAATTCAGTTTCGTATATTGAATTCATCCAAAGGTCCGGCAGTTAGGGCGACAAGGGCGCAGATAGACCGTGTCCTGTATAAAAACGCAATTCGCCGTAACCTTGAAAATCAACCTAACTTGTTTATTTTTCAGCAGGCAGTGGATGATCTGTTGCTGGAGCAGGATAGCGTTGCAGGTGTAGTTACTCAAACAGGTATTAAATTTCACGGGCGTTCAGTAGTATTGTCCGCCGGTACATTTCTTGATGGAAAGATTCATATCGGTCTAGAAAGTTATGCGGCTGGCAGGGCGGGAGATCCATCATCAATCGCGTTGGCATACCGACTGAAAGAATTGAAGCTATCGCAGGGAAGGCTAAAGACCGGTACGCCTCCTAGAATCGATGGGCGCACTATTGATTTTTCTGTCATGCAAAGGCAAGACGGCGACCTCAATCCCATACCGGTTTTTTCGGTAATGGGGAAAAGAGAAATGCACCCGCAACAACGGCCGTGCTGGATCACCCATACCAATACGGGAACTCATGACATTATCCGCGCTGGATTGGATAGAAGTCCTTTGTTTACCGGTGTGATTGAGGGGGTTGGTCCGCGCTATTGTCCTTCCATAGAGGATAAGATACATCGATTTTCAGATAAAGATTCGCACCAGATATTTCTAGAGCCGGAGGGCCTGGCCACCAATGAATACTATCCAAACGGGATCTCGACCAGTCTCCCATTCGACATGCAAATAGATTTGGTGCGTTCCATGCTCGGCATGGAACAGGCGCATATCCTTCGTCCCGGTTATGCAATCGAATACGATTACTACGATCCGCGCAATCTCAAATCTTCGTTCGAAAACAAACAGATAAAGGGCCTTTTCTTTGCTGGGCAGATAAACGGCACAACTGGTTATGAAGAGGCTGCTGCGCAAGGATTGCTGGCAGGGATAAATGCTGCGCGCTATGCGAATGATCAAGATGCGTGGGTTCCAAAACGCAATGAGGCATATTTAGGGGTGATGGCAGACGATCTGGTGACGCAGGGTGTGCAGGAGCCATATCGCATGTTTACGAGCCGTGCGGAATACCGTCTAAGCCTTAGGGAAGATAATGCTGATTTGCGCTTGACGGAAATTGGGAGGAAGTTGGGTTGCGTCGGCGATACACAGTGGGAATCGTTTGAAAAAAAGCGGGAATCAGTTGCGCTGGAAATAGAGCGCCTTAAATCGACTTGGATAAACCCGAAAATTGTAGAACAGCATGAAGCGGAACGCGTCATCGGCAAGGCTATAGAAAGAGAATATTCCTTTGCGGATTTGTTGCGGCGGCCAGGTATAAGCTATGATGTACTGATGAGCTTGAAGGGAGCCGAAGGACAGTCCTGGGAAAGCGAGGCCGATGTTTGCCAGGAAGTACGGGAACAGGTCGAGATTCAGATTAAATACTCCGGTTACATTGAAAGACAACAAAAGGAAGTTAAGCGCCATGAGCATTTTGACAGCTTAAGTCTTCCTGTTGATTTCCAGTATTTGGAAGTGGATGCGTTATCGATGGAGGTGCGGCAAAAGTTGGATAAGCACCGCCCTGAAACTTTGGGGCAGGCATCTCGAATATCCGGAGTGACCCCGGCAGCAATTTCACTGTTATTGGTCTATATGAAAAAACGTGGGTGGATCGATTTCTCGGCACCGGCAAAATGATAAGGCCAAGTCATTTAAAGCCGGCAGGAGATGTATTTAATCGCGAAAGCATATCTGATTTGCTGTTCGAGCGAGTGCAAATGCTGCCGCTGCAACTGGGTCAGCAGCAATTTGAGAAATTGCTCGACTACCTGGCTCTCTTGCATAAGTGGAATTCAGTATATAACCTGACAGCGGTAAGAGAGCCGGAAGCCATGGTAACGCAGCATCTGCTTGACTCATTAGCGGTCGTGCCAGCCTTCCACGGCGCCAAGAATGTGCTGGATGTAGGATCTGGGGGTGGACTGCCGGGTATTGTTCTGGCGCTCGCCTTGCCGGAAATGCACATATCCCTTATAGACACGGTACAGAAAAAGACGGCATTCCTAAGCCAGGTGAAAGCAGAACTGAAATTGTCGAATGTAAGCGTTCACACCGGAAGGGTGGAGAGCCTGAGAGATGTTGAATTATTTGATGTGATCACTTCACGTGCTTTCGCCAGTTTAGTGGATATGGTGAACCTATCCGGACATCTGGTGGCGCCCGGCGGACAGTTCATTGCTATGAAAGGAATGGTTCCGCAGGATGAAATTGAGGAATTACCTGATGAATGGGTTGTTAAGGAAATAAGGGCTATCAAGGTGCCGGGCATGAAGGCGGAACGCCACCTGGTCTTCATACAGCGGAATGAAGTATGAACAAATTGACTGCCTACTTCCTAATTGCCATGCTGGCGGCAAACGCATCTTTTGCACAGAAGGCAAATCAGGAGGTGCCCACAGTATCATCAGTGGATATCGTGCGCTATGCCGGAAAGTGGTATGAGATTGCCCGCTTTCCCAACCGCTTTCAGGATCAGTGCGCAGCTAATGTGACAGCAGAGTATGAAGTGCGTTCTGATGGCCTGATAGGGGTTACTAACCGCTGCCGGAAAATTGATGCGGAAAATACAGAGGTATCTGGAATTGCACGGGTCGTTGACATAAAAAGTAATGCGAAGCTGAAAGTAAGTTTTGCACCTGCATGGCTCTCATGGTTGCCCATTGTCTGGGGAGACTATTGGGTCATCGGCTTGGCGGATGACTATACATATGCTGTGGTTGGCGAGCCATCCCGGAAATATCTTTGGGTTTTGTCGCGTGCTCCAACGCTGAATGAGGCTACATATAAGGCAGCGCTGAGTGATGCAGCTCGGGCGGGCTACGATACAAGCAAGCTGGTCAAGACAGAACAAAAAATGTATTAAATAAAATATTCCTCACTTCAAGAAAAGCGCGCCATGGCCAAGATTTTTTGTATTGCCAATCAAAAAGGTGGGGTAGGCAAGACCACGACCACAGTCAATCTGGCCGCCGGTCTGGCAAAGCTTGCGCAACGCGTTTTATTGGTCGACCTGGACCCACAAGGCAATGCCACCATGGGCGTGGGTATTTCAAAGTCGACATTGACGGCTTCGGTTTACGAAGTCATGCTTGGCCTGACCGATGTAAAAAACGCGCGCCAAAGGTCGGCAAGCGGTGACTTTGACGTCCTTCCGGCAAACAGGGAGCTGGCGGGTGCGGAAATTGAAATGGTCGACCTGGAAAACAGGGAGGTGCGGCTTAAGGACGCGATCGCCGAAGTGAGTCACGAATATGACTTCATACTGATTGATTGCCCTCCCGCGCTATCACTGCTTACACTGAACGGACTATGTGCGGCAAACGGGGTAATCATACCGATGCAATGCGAGTATTACGCGCTGGAAGGTTTATCGGATCTGGTAAACAGCATCAAGAAAGTGCATTCCAACCTGAACCGGGAACTGAAAATTATCGGCTTGTTGCGAGTGATGTATGACCCCCGCGTAACGCTGGCGCAGCAGGTATCGGCGCAACTGGAGCAGCATTTCGGCGACAAGGTTTTCAAGACTGTAATTCCCCGCAATGTCCGCCTGGCTGAAGCACCCTCATATGGAATGCCAGGCGTTACCTTCGATGCCTCATCGAAAGGGGCGCAGGCATACATTTCATTCGGCGAAGAAATGCTGGAATGGGTCAAGTAAATTTTGCGTATACGATAAATTAGTTTAATCGGCAGTAGAAATAGGGAGCAGCATGGTTACGAAAAAATTCAAAGGACTGGGTCGCGGTCTGGAAGCATTGCTGGGAGCAGTACCGGATTTCTCTGCCGAATCCGGCACATTGTCCAGCGTCCCGGTTGAACAATTGCAGGTTGGCAAGTACCAGCCGCGCTCAAGAATGGATGAAGGCGCATTGAACGAACTTGCTGAATCCATTCGCGAGCAGGGCGTAATGCAGCCGATATTAGTTCGCCTGGTAGGCAAGAAAAACGGTATCGACAGTTATGAAATCATAGCGGGAGAGCGCCGCTATCGTGCTGCCCAGCTCGCAGGGCTCGACCAGATACCCGCCCTTGTCAAGAATGTTGACGACCAGACTGCAGCTGCAATGGCCCTGATCGAAAACATGCAGCGCGAGGATTTAAACCCGCTGGAAGAGGCGCAGGGAATTCACCGTCTGATAACGGATTTCAGCTTTACGCACGAACAGGCGGCGAGCGCGGTCGGTCGTTCGCGCAGTGCTGTTTCCAACTTGCTGCGCCTGCTAAATCTAGCCAAGCCTGTGCAAACGATGCTGATGGCCGGAGATATCGATATGGGGCATGCGCGAGCACTGCTCTCAGTTGACGGAGCTACTCAAATTACGCTGGCAAGTCATGTAGTCGCCAAGCGCATGTCTGTGCGCGAAGCGGAGAAGCTGGTGGCAAATAATCTGTCGGGTAAAGCAGATGCCGGCAATAGCAGGAAGCAGGATAAATCGGCAGATATCGCCCAACTGGAGGAAGAGTTATGCGACTTGCTGGCAACCCATGTCAGTTTTCGCATGAAAGCCAAAGGGAGCGGCCAGCTCGTTATCGGTTTTTCCGATTTGGACGTACTGGATGGTGTGCTTCAAAAGTTGCGTGCCTGATCTTTATAGCAGGCCAACAAAAGCGCTAAGAAGAGGACGGAACACCAGATGCAGGAACAATCTTCTGCGGCTTAGTATATTTTAGAAAAACACGATGTAACCTGCCGACGGGATCAGACAGGGCTAAAAATGCTCAAGATTACGCATCCGATTCAGCTATGGGAGCATTATTAACTGCCCATACATCGGGAAGGTTGCGCCAATAGCCTTGCCAGTCCATTCCATAGCCGATAACAAATTTATTAGGCACGGTTATGCCGACATGGTCCGGGACCACCGGCTTTTTCTTGTTGATAGTCTTATCGGCAAATACAGCAAGAATAACCTCGGCAGCTCCCATATCGATCAGGCGCTGCTTTACATGCGCCAGCGTTTCGCCTTCATCAAGAATGTCGTCCAGGACGATCACCGTGCGGTTCATGACGTTCTGGCGGGGAATCACTTTCCAGACCACCTCTCCGCCGTAGTCCTCATCGCCGTATCGAGACACATGAATGAAATCAAATTCGAGTGGAAAGGTTAGTTGCGGCAATAATTGGCCGGTAAAAACAACAGCTCCCCCCATTACCCCAAGAACCAGCGGATAAGCAGGACTATCGCTCTTGCTGAACCGCTCGTTCAATTCATGGGCGATCCGGGAAACTGCAGCCTGAACTTTTTCGGAACTGCAAATCAACTCGGCATTCTTGCGAATGACAGTAGCGCGTTCAAGGTGAATGTCGATCATGTCGTTATTATAAAGATAACAATAAAAAATAAACAGGGTCCGATTTCATTATCGGACAGCAATAAGAACAACTTCTAAGATTATAGGAAAATTGTCACACAAAATGCTCTGTAATAGTTAGAGCATAATAATTAAACGCCAGCCGCAAAAAATGATGCAGGACATTCATCATAAAAGACCGCCCGCTATTCGGTATTATCATTACTTTATACTTGAAACGACTGCTTTTCATGCAAAACTCATTAACGTTCGCCGAAGAAATCAATTCACGCTTGTACCAGCTTCGTCTGTCCATGAAACAGCACGCGATTGATGTGTGCATTGTGCCTTCATCCGATCCGCATTTGTCTGAATACTTGCCGGAACACTGGCGCAGCAGGGCATGGCTGTCCGGTTTTACAGGCTCGGCCGGAACGCTGCTGGTAGCGAAAGACTTTGCCGGACTGTGGACTGATAGCCGCTATTGGGTTCAGGCGGAGAAGGAGCTTGCCGGCACAGGCATTGTGCTGATGAAGGCGGCCGCAGGCAGTAATCCTCCCTATCAGGGTTGGTTGATCGATAACCTGGATGCCGGTCAGACTGTCGGTGTGGATGGGGAAGTACTAAGCCTGGTAACAGGACAGAAACTGCGGCAGACGCTGGCCGGTTATCAGATCAGGTTGCACTCCGATTGCAACCTGGTCGGTGACATATGGAAGGACCGGCCGCCGCTGCCTGCGGCGCCGATATATGAGCATGATATTCGTTTTGCCACAGTATCTCGTTCTGAAAAGCTGCTCGGCCTGCGTAACAGAATGCGAGACCTCGGCGCAGCCTGGCATTTCATCTCCACGCTGGACGATGTCGCTTATCTTTTCAATCTCCGCGGTTCCGATGTCGAATTCAATCCGGTTTTCGTTGCCCATGCATTGGTTGGCCCGGAGAGCGCGAAGTTGTTTGTGGCAAACGGCAAGATTCCGCAAGAGCTGCAAACGAGGCTCCTTATGGACGGAATTGAATTAATGCCATACGAATGCGCTCCTGCTGCGCTGGCGGAACTGCCGTCAAGTTCAGGTCTGCTGATCGACCCGCGCCGTGTCACCATCGGCATGCGTCAAGCGATCGCAGAAAAGGTTAATGTTATTGAAGCGATCAATCCCACCACTATCGCTAAATCCCAAAAAACGGAAAAGCAGATAGCGCATATTCGTGCAGTCATGGAAAAGGACGGAGCCATGCTGTGCGAGGTTTTTGCCTGGCTGGATCAATCTCTGGAAGAAAGAGAAACCATTCCAGTGACCGAAGTAATGGTTGGCGAGAAGATACTGGAGCTTAGGAATAAAATATCCGACTGCGTCAGCCCCAGCTTCGAAACAATGGCCGGTTTTAATGCCAACGGGTCCTTGCCGCACTACAGCGCCACTGCGCAGGCGCATGCCATTCTGAAGGGCAGCGGGCTGCTTCTGATCGATACAGGAGGACAATACCAAGGGGGAACCACCGATATCAGCAGGACTATTCCCATAGGTAAGCCAACTCCCGAGCAAAAGCGAGATTTCACGCTCGTTCTGAGAGGCATGATTGCATTGTCGAGCGCGCATTTTCCACGCTCGATTCGCTCGCCCATGCTGGACGCGATCGCGCGTGCGCCTCTCTGGGCGCAGGGAGTCGAATATGGGCACGGTACCGGGCACGGAGTCGGCTATTTCTTAAATGTTCACGAAGGGCCTCAGACTATCTCTTGCTATGCAGCTTCGGAAGCTTACACGGCGATGGAGGAGGGGATGATCACCTCGATTGAACCCGGCATCTATCGAACGGGGAAATGGGGTGTCCGCATTGAAAATCTGGTGTTAAGCACGAGTGCGGAAATAACCGAGTTTGGCGATTTCTTGCGTTTCGAGACGCTTACTCTGTGTCCGATCGACACGCGTTGCGTTGATCGTGAGCTATTAAGTCCCCATGAAATAAGTTGGCTCAACGATTATCATGCAGAAGTGCGCAAACGGCTGTTGCCGCATGTGCAAGGCGCAGCAAAAGAGTGGCTCATGACGCGCACGCAATCGCTATAAACTCTCCCTGACTATTCATGGCTTTGCAGCTCGAAAACCGACGTTTCAGGCTGCAAAGCAAATCCTCCCGGTTCTGGTCCTCCAGAGGATGGTTCATGGCCTCCACTGCGATATCGAATCGACTGCCGCAATGCGCATGGCCGGGACGCACCTGCATCCAATCCTTCTGAAAAAGCAGGCGAGCCTGCGCGTTTTGACAGCGTGTCCTCAAAAAAATGATCCTGGAGACGAGCTATCTTAACGAACCCGGTTTCTTGCTTGGAGGAAGATGGCCGCGTCACCGACTTGATGTGAATCATAACGATTGCGGCGGCAAGAAGAACCACAAGGAAAATCCAACGTCATATCTCTTCATGTCGATTTTGCACATGCGAATTGGCTAACAGTGAACAAAACTTACTTCACGTATGGAGCGGATTATGAAAAAACTATCAATTGTTATATTACTTTCAGCGGCAGGCATTACCGGAGCAGTATTTGCACAGACCTCAACGGGCAGTTCCAGTGGGGCAACCGGTTCTCAGATGGGCACTGACAGCGGCTATGGCACTACTGGCACCGCCGGTAGTACGGGTTCCGGCAGTTACGGAACTACCGGTACCGATGGTGCAGCCGGCATGACTGGCAGCGGCAGCGGCTATAGCACCGATGGTGCCGCCGGCACCAATGGTTCGACCGGTAGCTATGGCACAACCGGAACTGGAACTTCCAGCACCGATACTACCACCGGCATCCCCAGTTCCACAGGTTCAGCTGGCAGTTATGGTACCGGCACTTCGGGTAGCGGCAACTACGGCACAACCGACACTGGCAGCGGGACTTCCGGTACAGGGCGTTAGCATCACAGCCACACGTTAAAAAACATGCAAGGACCGCGGCAAAAATGCCTACCTTAGTATTGGCAAGTGTATGAAGTCGCCGTCCTTGGCAAAAAGCGCCTTAAAATCGATGGCGCCGTCGATACGATTCAGACCGAATATATTCCGTCTGTATTCTGAGTAAGCGCTTACTACCATTGTGTTCACGGTTTATACATACCCTGAATATGTAGAGGCAGCACGCGCAACGGGTATATGGCGAAATGGCAGCCTCAATTTTAGAGTTGCTGCTATACACGGTTTTGATTGAAAGCGACAAGGACGGCGGACTGCAGCCTGTGCCAGAACAGAGCCGGTAAACCCGTAGTTCATGATTCCCCGGCGTTAAGACTGCCCCTTCAAGATGGCGTTATGTCGGGATCACTATGCGTAACCAGGTCCGGCACGCCGTGCTTTTTCAGTGTGCGTTTGCGCACCTCGACGGCTATGGATGCCGTCGGCGACTGTAATGCGCGAGTCAATCTCCGGACGTACATTAACGCTGGGCAAGTCGCCGACCCTATGAGCGCAGGTGATATGCATTCCTTTGACCCCGGAAATTTCGGCAAGGGTAGCGTAAATCACCGCCGTTCCTTGTCTGACTATGCGACTGCCGTTGTGGATATGAAGAATGGAGCTTAAGAATGCTTAGCCGAACTTGGAATAAGAGAATTATTGCTCAAGTTACCTAATTTACGACAGAAAGCGAATGAGGCCGCTGGATTTGATGCGAATCATAACAAAGGCTTATTCATGACATTGACGAAACTACAAGGGCAATAATGCGTCTGATTCATGTACGTCGATTACGCACAGCCGAATTGGCAACCATGGAGCAACTTTCTCGTCACCTATGGAGTAAATCATGAAAAAACTTTCAATTGTTATTTTATTGTCAGCTGCTGGTATTACCGGGGCGGCTTTCGCGCAAACCTCATATGGCGGTTCGAATGGTTCAGCGACTGGAAACATAGTAAAAGAAGATCCGGGCAGTTATGGCAAAGTTGCCGGTCCTGAAGGCTCAAGAGTAAGTCCAACCTATGGCAAGAAGGGAACGACCGGTACCAACGGTTCCAGCATGGGCACTAATGGTTCCAGCATGGGCACCGACGGTTCCAGTATGGGCACTACTACGTCCGGCCAAGTGATGTGGACGTGTCCCTCGGGCTACACGCTCAGCACCGCAACGAGAGACGGCAGTCCCCTCTGTTATCCCTCGTCTGGTCCGGTACCAGGAGTATCCCGCTAAGCTCGCAGCTGGATTGCGGATTTAAGGAAACCAGCTGTCCAATTTTAGAGCAAGCAAAAGGGACTCGAGGAAGAGTCCCTTTTTTTGCGCCCGGAAAATAGCAGGAACTTGATGGCCGTTTGCTGTTACTGATTAATGCAGCCCCATCTTTTTTGTAACGAACTCAGCAATCTGCCGCTCATTGAAGTTTGAAATGTCATATGGCAAGTCTTTTTCCACCAACTTCTTGACCTCCTTGTTCAGGTTGCTGCGCAGCAACCCGAGAAACTTAGGTGCTGCGACGATGTACAAGTGGCTGTAGCGATGGTCGAGGCGCCCCTTGTCCAGATAATCGGCGACTGTGCCGGCAAAAAGCTCATTCGAATGCTCGACCAAGGAATGATGCGGCTCGCCGGTACTGCCTTGGCCGGGAGTGCCTACGCTGCCATAAAATCGGCCGCGCTCATCTCTGCCAACTTCATGATCTTGTTCCCGGCCGACCGGATTTATTAAATCATCCAACTCCTGTAGTGGTTTTCCTTGACCCGTCATTTCGAGAATCCGCGCCCTTGAGCTGTCGGCGGCAATGATCCAGGTAGTCTGCATAAGTAGTCCTCCTGTTGAGCCAGCAATGAGTGAGTAACGATATCAAGAAGTTAAAATTATCGATATTGCCTGATCTCAGCAGAGCGCGAATATCAGTGCGGCCGGTCGGGCTCGGCCGGGGTGGATATTCTCTCCAATGTATGGGTGATCCCGGCCGAGTGCTTGGTTGCCATATCGCCTAACGACACAATGCCGATCAAGCTGTGATTCTTGCGGTCGATCACTGGTACGCGGCGAATTTGGACATCCCCCATTTCTTGCAATACCTCGTCAACGCTCTGGTCCTCAAAACACCAGCGCAGATCACCGCTCATCACTTCGGAAACCGGAGTCTGATCGGGATTTTGCCCAACAGAGACCGAACGTACCGTAATGTCGCGGTCGGTAACGATTCCCACCAGCTTCTTACCGTCACAAACAGGCAGAGCGCCAACGTTTATTTCATCCATAACTTGCGCTGCACGGCGAACGCTTTCCTGAGGTGAAACGCTCGTTACATTGCGGGTCATTACATCAGCAACAGTTTGCATTATTCGCTCCTATAAAATTACAGTCGTCGATTCGCATTTCCCTGCGAACTTGTTATTGCATACCCTTTTGACGCGATTTGCTGCGTCGGCTGCGCAATTGAAAATTCTTCCAGATAATCCGTTTCCTCATTCAGATCGATACCCCACGAATCGGCCTCCCAGTCGATATTGGTCGCTTCGGAAGGAATGATTTTGCCTTCCGGCACGGCCATGTACGAAAGGCTGCCGTCTTGCTCAGTTCTGCGGTAAACATTGACGCGCATATCGCCTCCAATTTGTAAAATATAAAAAGGGTGGCCAACTAATAAGACTAGACAACCCAACAAAAGTTGCAAGGAAGAGCATGCTAATAAAACAAACTCAAAGTCCAAACCGTCAATGGAAAAATCATCCGCAGGAAGGACAGGCGGAGACAGGGTCTCGCCCTATCTCAAGCAGAAACAGCGTGATCGTCAAAGCCAACGGACCAAGGATGATGCCGGAAGAACCGAACAGGATAATTCCGCCGACAATTGCGATAAAAGAAGGGATGGTGTGCAGCTTGAGCCGGTTTCCCACAAGAATTGGGTATATGAGGTTGTCAATGCCGCCGACTACTACTGTGCCCCAGGAAGCCAGGATCAGGGCATCGAACCAATTGCCTTGCAACGCCAGAAATATGGTGAACGGGATCCAGATCACAAATGCGCCAAGAACGGGAATGATCGCAAGCATCCCCATCACGACGCCCCATAACAAAGGTTCTGGAAGATCAAGCCACCAGAACATCACGCCGCCTAATGCGCCTTGCACGCCGGCAATCACGACGGTTCCATATATCGTCGCTTGTATGGTGTCGACGACCCTAACAAATAGACGGTTCATTTCCCTGTTGGAGAGGGGCAGGAGCCTTCGCAGCAATCGGGATGCCAAGTTGTAATCGCGAAGGAAATAAAAAAGGAGATAAAAAGTCAGTAGAAACGTTACCATTTCTACTACCGATAAACGAACGAAAGAAGCCCCCAGATTGGTCAACCAGGTAGCGGCATTGCCTATCATTCCCGGGATATCCAACTGATCTTCCATCCATCTGCCAAGCGGACCGAAGTTAGGGTCGGACCGGATCGCATTCTGCCATTTGCCGTTCTCAACATTTTCCTTGATTATGAGCGCTCCCTTGTTAGCCTCAACGATCACTCGCCCGGCCAGAAATATAGCAGGAACGGTCACGATGGCGGAGACGAGCAAAACAGATATCAGAGCCGCGGCGCCTGAATGCTTGCATCGTCTTTCTATTCGCTGATGTACCGGATAGAAAAGAACCGCTAGCGTAAGCGCCCAAGTGAACGCGGGAATAAAAGGTTGACCCAGTCGATAGCATATGTATAGCCCGGCAACGGTCGCCGCCATGCGCACGGTTAAACGAACACGGCTTCTGTATACCTGCTCGCTCGTGGCCGGTTTCTCATCCTTGTTGACTTCATGTCTTTCCATGGAATCGATATAGAGTCATCAGCGTGAATTAGGCAGTTCTTGATATATAAGGCGGACTGCGACATCGTGATTCGAACAACCTTAATATTAAGAAAAAGCCTACAGCAGGCTTCCAGCAACAGAATGTGAAATATCAATTCTTCCTGACGGCTATAACGGACGTTGTAGCGGCGCCTCAGCGTGAGCCGTGTGGTCATGATTAGTATCGGATAGTGGTTGAGGCTGGAAAAGCGGCAGCTAATTGCTGTATTGAAACGCCGCCTTGAAGGGGAGCAAGCCGGCAAGGCTGGGGATAGGACTGCTGCCGGATGATTTCGGCATAGGTTGTTTATCGCTTGCTTACCGTCATATTTTCCGGTTCGACAGTTTAATCACGAGCTTCCTGCTCAACATTGTTCTACATGATTAGGCAACAGGCGTAGCGGTTATAATTTGCAGATGGTGGAATATTTCTTCCTGACTGACAGGCACGGCATGTCCAGAACAATGAATACTTTCATATACCGTCATGATTGATTTTTCCAAATTAGATTTTTCCCAATTAGATCTTTCGATGATTCCGCCTTCTATATTGGGAAGGCTATCGTTTACACCCGCATCGCCAAGCAAGCCCCCGCTGCAGCCTGGCCGCAATCTGCTTGGTATTGCCGCAGAGCGCGACACTGTACTATACGTGCCGAACGGCCTTGAGCCGGGCGCTGCCGTACCGTTGCTCGTCATGTTCCACGGCTCAGGAGGAAGCGCGGAAAAAGTGTTGCCGTTCCTCGAAGAGCATGCCGAAAGAAATCGCTTTCTTCTTCTTGTGCCGCAATCAATTTACCCCACATGGGATCTTACGATAGGCGGTAATGGCCCCGACCTGGAGCGGTTGAATAGCGCGCTTGTCGAGGTTGCGTCGCACTATTTGATCGACCCTGAACGCTTTGGTTTTGCCGGTTTCTCAGATGGCGCAAGCTACTCGCTGTCGATTGGCCTGACCAACGGCGATCTCGTGAGCCACGTCATCGTGTTTTCGGGCGGTTTCATGAATGTATACATGCCCGTTGGCATGCCGTTGGTATTTCTCGCGCATAGCCCTGAAGACGAACAGCTTCCGATTGACACCAGCGGACGGGCGCACGTTGCCAAGCTGAGGGACGGCGGCTACAACGTCGAGTATGTCGAGTTTCACGGCAACCACGCCATTCAGCCGCCGATCGTCAAACTGGCGGTCGAATTCTTTCTTACCCGAACCGCGGGCGGCGATCGCCAATATCAAGCGCCAGCTCAAAAAAAAAAGTGACTAACGCCTTATCCGGCCCCAGAAATGCAGGATCAGGCTTTTAAGGCGGCATGTCTAAATCGGCCGGGGCTTTTTTCCTATTTTGATGTAGAAGTAGCGAGTTCGCCAAAGGCCATGCGAACCGGAATTGTGCCGTATCAGTAATTACCGGTTGCCTGATTTTCTTCAAATTTCTAGAAACATAAATTCTTCCCGTTTCGCTTAATAGCGCGTATGCTGGTTTGTGCCAATTGGCATATAACTGTAGCAGTTCACGGAGTACTTCCATGGCAAAAGGTCAACTACGCGGAAACCGCGAAACAAAAAAACCAAAGCAACCCAAGAAACCCGCTGTGCCGGCATCGCCTTTTGGCGGAGCCACGTCCAGAGCCGGCTCGCAGACATCCGAACCCAAGAAGAAATAAACCGAAGCGCCTCTACACTCGTCCGCAATCAAAAGATATCGAAGAGTTTCATTTGCTCATAGCCCTCGCACGAGAATGGAGGCGTAGAATTTTCGGGAGCGTGACCGCCATGCGGCAGATGTTCCCGGTATATTCGGAAGCGTGAAAAAAGCCAACCCGTCAGGGTTGGCTTTTTACTTACCGGAGAGCGACGAGCATTCTCAACTACTCTACAGAAACTGGAAACATCCTCAAATATCGATGTTGCCTGCCAGCAGGGCAAAGTTTTCAATGAATGCGCGGCGCGGCTCGACGTTGTCGCCCATCAGCGTAGTGAAAATCTGGTCGGCGGCGATCGCGTCTTCAATTTGCACCTTCAGCAGGCGACGCACCGTCGGATCCATGGTTGTTTCCCATAACTGGTCGGGGTTCATCTCGCCAAGGCCCTTATAACGCTGCTTCGAGACGCCGCGCTCGGCTTCGGCGCGCAGCCACTCCATCGCCTGGTGAAAGTCGGTGATGGAAATTTCACGCATTCTGTCGCCTTCGCCGCGACGCACGAAAGCGCCCGGTCCGATCAAGCCCTGAAAAGTAACGGCAGCCGTTGTGAGCGCCCGGTAGTCGGGGCCCTGCACGAAATCGTCATTGATCTTGGTGAGCTTGATGTTGCCGTGATGCATGCGCTTGATGCACAAGACGAACTCCTCCGACAGCGCCTCGGTGCTGACGGTAACCTGCACCGCCGGATCATTGATGGCGCGTTCCATGTCGGCTGCGGATCGTTCTGCATCCGGCATGGAGTCGAGATTCACCGTGACGCCGGTCATGATCGCGGTCAAGGCAGCGGAATCAATCAGCCGGGACAGCCGCATGATAATGCCGTTGGCGAGGTTGTACTGGCGGACCATTTCGGACAGTGCGTCGCCGCCGATCGGAGCTGCGCCTTCTTGCGGTATGAGCGCAGCGCCGTTAAGCGCGATCGACATCATATGGCTGGCTTCCTCAAGGTCATCCTTCAGGTAACGCTCGTCGCGGCCCGATTTGATCTTGTACAACGGCGGCTGCGCGATGTAGATATGGCCGCGTTCGACCAACTGCGGCATCTGGCGGTAGAACAGCGTCAGGAGCAGGGTGCGGATATGCGCGCCATCGACGTCGGCATCCGTCATGATGATGATTCGATGATAGCGCAGCTTGGCCACGTCGAATTCATCCGGGCCGATGCTGGTGCCGAGCGTCGCGATCAGGGTCGTGATCTGCTCGGATGAAAGCATCTTCTCGAATCGCGATTTTTCAACGTTCAGCACTTTTCCGCGCAACGGCAGGATTGCCTGGAACTTGCGGTCGCGGCCCTGCTTGGCGGAGCCGCCAGCCGAATCGCCCTCGACGATATACAGTTCGCACAACGCCGGATCTTTTTCCTGGCAGTCGGCGAGCTTGGACGAAAGACCGAGTCCGTCCATGACGCCTTTGCGCCGTGTCAGGTCGCGCGCCTTGCGCGCCGCTTCGCGCGCGCGCGCAGCCTCGACGATCTTGCCGCAGATGATCTTCGCGTCGTTGGGCTTTTCCTGCAAATAGTCGTGCAGGGTCTTCGCGACGATTTCTTCCACCGGGCCGCGCACTTCGGAAGAAACCAGCTTGTCCTTGGTTTGCGAGCTGAATTTCGGTTCTGGCACCTTGACCGACAATACGCACGTCAGTCCTTCGCGCATGTCGTCGCCGCTAACCTCGACCTTGGCTTTCTTCGCCAACTCGTGTTCCTCGATGTAACGGTTGATCACGCGCGTCATCGCGGCACGCAGCCCGGTCAGGTGGGTGCCGCCGTCGCGCTGGGGGATGTTGTTGGTGAAGCACAGCACCTGCTCGTTATAGCTGTCATTCCACTGCATCGAAACGTCGACGCTGACGTTCGTGTCGTGTTCGGACATTCTCTCGCCAGTCGCCTGGAATACGGTCGGATGCAGCACACTCTTGCCGCGGTTGATGTATTCAACGAAGCCGCGCGTGCCGCCCTCGAACGCGAATGTTTCTTCCTTGCCGGAACGCTGGTCGGTCAGGCGGATGCGCACGCCGTTGTTCAGGAAGGATAGCTCCCGTATGCGCTTGGCCAGGATTTCATACTGGAATTCGACCTGCGTGAAAATTTCCTCGTCAGGCCAGAACTGCACTTCGGTGCCGCGTTTCTGCGTATCGCCGAGAACCTTGATGGGGGTGCATTCGACCCCGTCTATGATGGCGATTTCTTGGTTTTGCGGTATGCCGCGCACGAATTCCATATAGTGCTTCTTGCCGTCGCGCCGAACCGTCAGCTTGAGCAGCTTCGACAAGCCATTCACGCACGATACGCCGACGCCGTGCAGCCCGCCGGATACCTTGTACGAGTTTTGGTCGAACTTGCCGCCGGCGTGCAACTCGGTCATTACGATTTCAGCCGCGCTGCGCTTGGGCGTATTTTTGTCTTCGAACATGATGCCGGTCGGCACCCCGCGTCCATTGTCGGCGACGGAAATCGAGTTGTCGGCATGAATTGCCACCTGGATTTCGGTACAGAACCCTGCCAGCGCCTCGTCGATTGAATTGTCGAGCACTTCGAATACAAGATGGTGCAGGCCGGTGCCATCGGACGTGTCGCCGATGTACATGCCAGGCCGCTTGCGTACTGCTTCCAGACCTTCCAGGATCTGGATCGACGATGCTCCGTATTCGTCCTGCTGTTGAGTATTATTGCCTTGTTGCGTATTTGACATTGAACTGCCTTCTAAAAAACTGCACTTTGCTCTGCGAATGCAGGCAAAACGGCTTTTCTGGATACGTATTACAAAAGCTCACAACAGGTTCCAGCACCTGTTGCCGGGGCGTACCGATGCACTCAGATGCGCATCGGCATTACTACATATTTGAAATCGGCATTGTCGGGAATCGAAATCAGCGCTGACGAATTGGCGTCGCCGAGCGCAATGTTGATGCTGTCGCATTTCAGATTTCCCAGCACGTCCAGAAGATAGGTGACGTTGAAGCCAACATCGATGCTGTCGCCGCCGTAGTCGATTTCCATTTCCTCGACCGCCTCTTCTTGCTCGGCATTGGTCGAGCTAATCTTAAGGCTGCCTGGCGCGACGATGCAGCGAATGCCCTTGAATTTGTCGCTGGTCATGATGGCAGCCCGTTGCAGCGAGCGCTGCAGCATTTCACGCGAAAGCGTAAAGTTATTCTTATAGCCCTTCGGAATGACGCGTACATAATCGGGGAATTTACCCTCTACCAGCTTGGAAATAAGTTCGACATCGTCAAACGTAAATTTGATCTGGTTGCTGGCCATTTCAAGCTGGACCAGTCTATCGGTTTCTTCCAGCAAACGCTGCAATTCCAGGATGGTCTTGCGCGGAATGATTACTTCCTGGCGCGGGAAATCCTGGTCGGTTTCAACCTGGCAGAACGCAAGCCGGTGACCATCGGTCGCAACCGCCGTGACGCTTTTGCCCTCCACCACCAGCAGCATGCCGTTCAGGTAGTAGCGAATATCCTGCTGCGCCATTGCAAAATGGATCATGTTGAACAGGTGGCGCAACGTTTTTTGCGGCATCGTGACAGTTGCGTCGTATTTTTCTGCCTGTGCAACGGTCGGGAACTCCTCGGGCGCCAGCGTCTGCAAAGCAAAACGCGATTTTCCAGACTGGACGGTAAGACGCTTGTCTACCAACGTCATCGAGACATCAGCCGAATCCGGCAAGGAACGAAGAATATCGACCAGCTTGCGCGCAGCAACCGTTGTGGCGGCGCTCTCGCCGCCCGAGCCGACTTCTGCGTGAGTCGTGATCTGAACTTCGGTATCGGTAGACAGGAAAGACACCTGGCCGCCTTCCTTGCGAATAAGAATATTGGCCAGAATCGGCAAGGTATGTCTCCGCTCGACGATACCGCTTACCATCTGCAGTGGACGAAGAAGGTTATCTCTGCTGGTCTTTACCAATTGCATATCCCTATCCTTGGAAAATAAAATTAATCATGTACAGGTCGGGCAACCTGAATCCGTCTATAACAAAAAACTCTCTCACATACAGGCGCACTCAAGGCGCAATCGCGCAGTCAGCGCGCGGTCGGCAAATAGAGGCTTCAATTTGCAGGAAGCGCAATACTGTCGGCATCGATTACGCCAAGGTCGCCTTTGCAATCCCCTTGTTTGGGAGATGAACCGTATTACATCATCCGGCGCAACTTTCATCCATATTCGGAACCATGCCGATGCATGTTTTATGGCTCAAACGCAACAGCCGTCAGGAATTTCGTCGCGCCGGAAATGCTTGCTAGCCTTTTAGCGTCTGTTCCAGCACATGCAGTTCGTGGTTGCATTCCGGATTCTTTACACGGTCCTGGGTAATTTTCCTCACCGCATGCAAAACAGTCGTATGGTCGCGTCCGCCGAACAGCTCGCCGATTTCGGGCAGGCTCTTCTGCGTCAATTCCTTGGCCAGATACATCGCAATCTGCCTCGGCCGGGCAATGTTGGCCGGACGCCGCTTCGAATACATGTCCGCTACCTTTATGTGGAAAAAGTCAGCAACCGTCTTCTGAATGTTTTCAACCGAGATCTGCCGATTCTGCACCGACAGCAAATCTTTCAATGCTTCCTTGACCACATCGATCGTGATGTCGCGGCCGTGAAAACGAGAGTACGCCAGAATCTTGCGCAATGCCCCTTCCAGTTCGCGCACGTTGGAACGCAGGTGCTTGGCGACGAAAAAGGCAACGTCGTCGCTAAAATTGACGCCTTCCTGGTTGGCTTTCTTCAGCAGGATCGCAACCCTCATCTCCAGTTCGGGCGGTTCAATGGCGACTGTCAGGCCGGAATCAAAGCGCGAAGTCAGCCGGTCGTCCATGCCGGTGATTTCCTTCGGATAGGTATCACTGGTGATAATGATCTGCTTCTTGGCCGCGATCAGCGCCTCGAACGCGTAGAAGAATTCTTCTTGCGTCCTGCTTTTGCCGGCGAAAAACTGAATGTCATCAATCAACAGCATGTCGAGCGAATGATAGTAGCGCTTGAAGTCGTCAAATCCCTTGCGCTGGTAAGCCGTCACCACGTCGCGCACATACTGTTCGGCATGAATATAACGAATCTTGGCGTTGGGCTGTTCGCTCAGTACCTGGTTGCCGATGGCATGAATCAAATGCGTCTTGCCCAGGCCCACTCCGCCGAAGAAATAAAGCGGGTTGTACGATACGCCGGGATTGTTCGCAACCTGAATCGCGGCGGCACGCGCCAACTGGTTGGCCTTGCCGGTCACAAAACTGTCAAATGTCATTTCAGCATTGACGCGGCTCTGTTCGCGCCGGGGCGGAACCTCGACTTCGCGGAATTGTTCGCGCGCGTCGTCACTGCCGTGCACAATGCCGGGCCCTTTTAGTGCGACAGGTAATGCCGGCTTTGCCTGCGAGCGCAACTTCGGGTCAAGCACGATCTGTATTTCAATCGGCATGTCCCAGAACTGCGACGCCAGCGTCTTGATCCTGCTGGAAAATTGCGTTTTGACCCAGTCCAGCTTCAATCGGTTAGGCGCTGCAATACGCAGTAGGCCATTCTCGTAATCGAGCGGAATCAACGGTTTTATCCACGCGCTGTACTGCTGGGGAGTGAGTTCCAACTCCAATTGTGACGAACAGGCCTGCCAAAAATTATCCATGAGTCGTCTATCTGAAATTCGCGAAAGAGCTTGAATCCCTTTCTTATTAATTGCTTCGGCGCGAATTGAGTCCACTTTCAATCATCGGCAACCTTGTCGGCCTCGCTCTGTCTGCAGCGCGGCCTATAGTTTTTCAATTGCAGATGATCGTGGATGGACTGGCAATTCGGGCCCATTTTTTACTTCAAACCGAAATAAAACGGTTTTTATCGCTTGCGATTCTTAGGTATTCACAGCCAAGTTCAGGCGACCCCCCGACACTCAAAATATTGCATGTGCGGGCATTGTGAAAATCGTCTCGGCAAACGGCCTAAAAGACCAACCATTTTACTCTTTTTTAGAAAAGTTATCCACAGGCAAGTGCATATTTACGCAAGGCCAATATGATCTAGTTACAGGGCATCTATTGACAAAGTGACGAAGAATACGGTTTAATTGCAGGTTCTCTGCTCGTTGATTGATGTTTCTGTTGTGGCGATAGCTCATTCCTGTCTGTTTTGAATTGAGTTCCGCGTCAGGCAGGCAAGATTCGTCGGTCAAACGATACAAGGGCATTTACCGATTTATTTCTGCTGATTAGCGAGACCACCATGAAACGTACTTACCAACCTTCCGTCGTTCGCCGCAAGCGCACTCATGGCTTTCGTGCACGTATGGCAACCCGGAGCGGTCGCGCTGTGCTCAATGCACGCCGCGCCAAAGGCCGCAAGCGCTTGGCTGTATAGCCTGGCGGCGCTGTAATGCTGGCTGTGTGACTGAAAAATATTCACGCGATCGGCGCATCGTTAAAACGGATGATTTTTCATCCGTTTTTCGTTTGCGGCCAAAGCAGAGGACGGTGCATTTTGTATTGTATGCCCGTGCCAACCAGTTATCCCATGCGCGTCTTGGCGTCGTGGTGGCGAAGCGGTTTGCTCCGCGCGCAGTCACGCGCAACATGATCAAGCGAATATGTCGGGAAAACTTCCGGTTGGCCAACTTGCCTGCAACAGATTGCATAGTGCGTCTTTCCAGTCCGGTTAATACACGGGCGCATCCGGCATCAACCGCTGATTTAAAGAAACAGTTGCGGAAAGAAGTACAGCAGTTTTTCCCACCGCATATATTTCCGGAGAAAGCCTTATGAAGTCGCTGCTCCAGAGGTTATTATTGCTTCTTTTACGTGTGTACCAATTGTGCGTCAGTCCGCTACTGGGGCAAAATTGCCGTTTTTACCCGAGTTGTTCCAGTTATGCCATAGAGGCGATCACCGAATACGGCGCCGGGAAAGGCTGTTTCATGGCAGCAAAGCGCTTGTGCAAGTGTCATCCGTGGCATCCGGGCGGGTTTGATCCCGTGCATAAAAAAACCACCTCGACGTCTTACGAAAACGTCGGCGGTTGCAATCATTCTTGACAAAGATAGTTATGGATATCAGACGACGTACCATCCTGTGGCTTGTGCTGGCGGTTTCGCTGTTCATGCTATGGGACAACTGGCAGGTTTCCAAAGGAGGTTCTTCGGTTTTCCGCCGCGGTGGGGAAGAAACGAAGCAGGCTGCTTCTCCGAAGAACAAGACCGATGTGACTTCGCCTTCAGCGCAGTCGGCGGCGGTTCCAATGACTTCCCAGTCCGGAAGCAGGGAAGTCGTTAAAAACGAATTGATTACGATTACGACCGACGTCATTACTGCCCAGTTTGCCACTGTCGGCGGCGTATTGCAGCATCTGGAATTGTTGCAGCATAGAGACAAAGTCGATCCAAGCAAGAATATGGTGCTGTTCGATGAAAGTCCTAACCACACCTATCTTGCGCAAACCGGATTGGTTGGCAACAATTTACCGAATCACAGGACTCCGTTCACGGTCAAGCCCGGTCCGCGCTCGCTGGATGGCGCAAATGAACTGCAGCTGGTCATGCAGGCCGAACAGGGCGGCGTCGTCCTGACGAAGACGTTTACGTTCCATCGCGGCGATTACACGATCAACGTCAAGCACGAGATAACCAACCGCACTTCGGCTCCGATCGATCCATCGCTTTACCTGCAACTGGTGCGCGACGGCAGCAAGCCGGAAGGCGAATCAATGTTTGCCAGCACTTTTACCGGTCCGGCTGTCTACACCGAGTCCAGTAAATTCCAGAAGCTCGATTACGAGAAGATCGAAAAAGGCAAGGAAGAGCATGCGACCAAGGCTGACAACGGCTGGATCGCCCTGGTGCAACATTACTTTGTCACGGCATTTATTCCGCAGGACAAGCTTGAGCGCGAAATCTTCACTCGGAAAGTCGATACCAACTTGTATGCCATTGGCGATATTTTGCCCGTAGGCACTGTTGCGCCCGGCGCAACGGCCACGATCGACGCGCGCCTCTTTGCGGGGCCGCAGGATTCAGCCATGCTCGACAAGGTTGCTCCCGGCCTGGAACTGGTCAAGGACTACGGCATGCTGACCATCATTGCAAAGCCGATTTTCTGGCTGATGACGCAGATTCAGAAAGAAGTCGGCAATTGGGGCTGGACCATTATTGTATTGACGATTCTGATCAAGCTCGCTTTCTTCCCGTTGGCATCGGCCAGCTACCGCAGCATGGCCAACATGAAGAAGGTCACGCCGAAAATGCAGGCGATTCGCGAGCGCTACGAGAACGACAAACCGCGCCGGAATCAGGAAATCATGGCACTGTACAAGGCCGAAAAGATCAATCCGGTCGGTGGATGTATGCCTGTCGTTGTGCAGATCCCGGTCTTCATCTCGCTATACTGGGTTCTGCTGGCCAGCGTGGAAATACGCAATACTCCCTGGCTTGGCTGGATTCAGGATCTTGCCGCGCCGGACCCCTACTTCATCCTTCCGATAATCATGGCGGTTTCGATGTTTGTGCAGCAAAGGATGAGTCCTCCGCCGCCAGACCCTGTACAGGCGAAGATGATGTTGTTCATGCCGCTCGTCTTTTCGATCACGTTCTTCTTTTTCCCGGCGGGTCTGGTGCTTTACTGGGTGGTCAATAATCTGCTGTCGATTGCGCAGCAATGGTGGGTCACCAAACGATTCGAGAAGAAAAATGCCTGATCCCGGTGTTTGCTGAATTCCTAAAAGCCCATGCTTGCATGGGCTTTTTTGCGTCGGACGCGCCAATAGGCGAGAATGGACTTGACTATGAATAAACCGATGATCTGGTTGTTTGACCTCGATAACACATTGCATGATGCGTCACACTTGATCTTTCCGAAGATCACCCTGAACATGAACGAATTCATCGGCAAGTTGCTGGGCGATGGGGAAGCTCCGGCAGAGCCCGAAGTGGTGAACTCAGTCCGACTGACCTACTGGAAGCGCTATGGCGCTACGTTGCTTGGAATGATCAAGCACCACGGCGTAAGCCAAGAGGATTTTCTACGCGAAACGCATCGATTCGATGATTTGACTTCCATGATCCGGGTAGAACGAGGTCTTGGCCGTTTTTTGGCCCGGCTAACGGGCCGCAAGATCCTGCTTACCAATGCGCCGGAAAAATATTCGAAAGACGTAATGCGCCACCTCGGCCTGCACCGGCATTTTGCCAAGCATATTGCTATCGAATCAATGCGCGTACATGGTCAACTACGGCCGAAGCCATCCAAGTTGATGCTGCGTAAGCTCCTTGCGAAAGAAAAAATAGCTCCCGCCCGATGCGTCTTGGTTGAGGACACAGCGGTCACCTTGAAAGCTGCCAAGGCGGTTGGCATGAAAACCGTTTTGGTCACGCAATATCTCGGGACACACCGCAAACCGAATTTCGATGCGGCAAATATGCGACAGCCGGCATATAGAAATCGTCCCGCATATGTCGATGTAAAAGTACAATCGGTAAGACAACTATCGCCGCGCCTTAATCGGTTGCGCTAGTCTTTGCGGATCCTTCATTGCTTTCATAACCAATTTATGAGCACTATCAAGCCGGGCGAGCGTAAGCTGCAAATCCTTCAGGCCCTGGCCGCGATGTTGGAACAGCCATCCGCAGGAAAAATTACGACGGCGGCCCTGGCCGGCAGGCTGTCTGTTTCCGAGGCTGCGCTTTACCGTCACTTCGCCAGCAAGGCGCAGATGTTCGAGGGATTAATCGATTTTATAGAATCAACCGTATTCGGGCTAATCAACCAGATCGTCGAGCAGCAGGAAAACGGTCTTTCGCAAGTGCAGGCGATCGCGACAATGCTTTTGAGCTTCGCCGAACGCAACCCGGGCATGACGCGCGTGCTGATCGGAGACGCGCTGGTCAATGAAAATGAACGCTTGCAAGCGAGAATGAACCAGTTTCTTGAACGCATCGAGTTGGCGATCAAGAACAGCCTGCGCATAGCTGTTTCGCAAGGCAGCTCCGGAGAAGAAGACGCGAATGCGCGCGCCGGTTTGATAACGGATTTTATCGTGGGTCGCTGGCATCGTTTTGCCAAGACCGGATTTCGGAAAAATCCTTCAGAAGGGTCTAAGGCGC
>Ga0366786_1005_pt2 | contig 54930 bp, 63 predicted proteins | sample TotcelHN113001M9_FD_207046 | JGI IMG/M metagenome (GOLD analysis project Ga0366786, IMG submission 207046) | Enriched cells from coal bed in the Powder River Basin, Montana, United States - Total cells N11 rep2 HSBNCT.N11.300.1.M9 ... | reverse complement strand
ACGTGGGACAGCGGGAGGTGGAACACCGGCTCGGGAATGCCCTGGAAGATGGCGAGCGTCGCCTCGTGCGCCCCGAGGTAGTACCGGCCCTGGGTGTAGGAGTACCAGAGGGCTCCCGCGCCGCCGATGGCCAGCAGCGGGATGAAGACGGCGAGTACGACCTTCACCCAGGCCGACGCACGGCGGCGCGCCACCGGGGCGTAGCGCACCACCTCGCCGGCGGCCGGGTCTGGCCGCGGGGGCGCCGGTGCCGCCACGGCCGACTGGCGCGCGGTGGTGTCGGCCGGATTGTCCAGGTCGAGGACGGCTGCGGCTCCCAGCACGTCGGTGACGCCTTCGCTCTCGCCGTCGACCACGTCGGCGAGGATGATCGTGATGTTGTCCTGGCCGCCTTCGTGGTGCGCCACCCGCACCAGGGCTGCGAGGACGTCCTCACGCTCACCGTCGAGCTCGGCAGCGATCACTTCGTCGGTGACCATGCCGCACAGGCCGTCGGAGCAGATCAGCAGGCGATCGCCTGCCCTTGCCTCGACGAGCTCCAGGTCGGGCTGGTGGTGCGGCTGGCCGTTGATCACCTTCAGGATCAGCGAACGGTGCGGGTGCTCGAGTGCCTCGGCCTCGGTGATGCGTCCCTCGTCGACCAGTGTCTGCACCCAGGAGTGGTCGCGGGTGAGCCGGGTGAGGATGGCGTCGCGGTAGAGGTAGGCGCGGGAGTCACCGATGTTGGCGACGCCGAGGCGGGTGCCGTCGAACATCACCCCGCACACGGTGCTGCCCATCCCGTCAAGCCGCGGGTCACTGGTGACGAGTTCGCTGATGGCCTCACCGGCACGGTCGATGGCCTCGGCCACGACGTCCAGCATCTCCTCGCCGGTGAAGGTGCCGTCGGCTGCCTTCAGTTCGCGGATCGCGACGGCGGAGGCGAGGTCACCGGCGGCCGCGCCGCCCATGCCGTCGGCGACCACGAGCATGGTGGGCGAGACGTAGGCCGAGTCCTGGTTGTTCTTGCGCACCAGGCCGGTCTCGGAGTGGGCGACGTAGCGCAGGGCCAGCGTCATCTACTTCTCCACACTCATCAGGGTGCGGCCGATGCGCAGCGTGTCACCGGGGGCGAACGGCGTGGGCTGCGTGATCCGCTGGTTGTTGAGGAACGTGCCGTTGGTGGAGCCGAGGTCCTCGACCTGGTAGCCCGACGGGGTGAGGACGATCCGGGCGTGGCGCGTGGAGACGTAGTCGTCGTCGAGCAGCAGCCGGCAGTCGCTGGAGCGGCCGATGAGCACGCCCCCCTCGAGCGGGAGCTGCAGGCCGGCCTGCACGCCGTGGGTCACGGTCAGGGTGTGCGGAAGCTGCTTGACGGCTCGGCGGGAGAGCCGGGGCTGTGTGCCGCTCGAAGCGGGTCCGGGTTGGGCGACGAGTTCCGCCGCGGGGACCTTGCGTCCGAACAGGTCGGTGCGGATGACGTTGCCGGTGAAGAGGATGAAGAGCCACAGCAGCGCAAGGAACCCCAGCTTGAGGCCGAGGACGACCAGCTCAGACATCGGTCACCGGCGAGACGATCGCCAGCCGGGTGGACCCGATCTCGATCCGGCTCCCCAGTCCGAGCGTCGCGTGCCGGGTGCGCTGGCCGTCGACGGTCACGCCGTTGGTGGAGCCGAGGTCCTCGATTGAGATCTGCTGGGCCCCGCCCGAGCCGGCGACGACGATGCGGGCGTGCAGCCGGGAGATGCCCGGGTCGTTGATGCGCAGGTCGGCCTCCGTGCCGCGTCCGATGGTCACCCCCGGAGGGGTGAGCGGGTGCCTGACGCCGTTGACCTCGACCACGAGGTTCGCGGTCCGGACGGCGGCGGGCGTCGGTTCGTCGGTGGCGTCCACACCCGCGACGGCGGCGGAGGTGACGGTGAACCGTCCCACCGGGAGCGCGGTGTCGAGCGTGTACTCGATCATGATCGGTCCGTTGAAGATGTAACCGGCCCCGGAGGCGTAGTCGCGCAGCTGCGGTCCGATCTCGGCGTTGAGGGTCTTGCTGTAGGGAGTGAGCCGGTCGTAGTCGTGCTGGGAGAGCGCCACGTGGAACTCGTTGGGGACGAGCTTTCGTTCACGACTGAGGAGCTTGGCCTCGGAGTCGAGTTCGCGCTGGAGCCGGGCGGTGATCTCCACGGGCTGCACGTCACCCTTGAAGGCGCGCGCGAAGGCTCCGCTGACGACGTTCTCGAGCTTCTTCTCGACGCGGTCGAAGACCCCCACGGTCCCCTCCTTCCCCAGCTGACGTGACGCTCAAGACTATCCAGAGCAGAACCTCCAGCCTACGCGACGACCCCCCTTGGGAACTGAGACTGCAGTCGGGGGTGAGGGTGGAGCGCCGGTGGGGACGGGTCCTCCTCAGGAACGATGCACCTGCCGAGCAGTGACCGATGCCGGTGGCGGTCCTCGTCGGGGGGTGGCAGCCCGAATCGGAACCGCCCGGCCACCTGTGCTAACCTCTTTCGGCTGGCTCCCCAGGGAGTCGGGCGCGAGTGGCGGAATGGCAGACGCGCACGGTTCAGGTCCGTGTGTCCGAAAGGACGTGGAGGTTCAACTCCTCTCTCGCGCACTTTTTTATGTCCCGCCCCGACAAGGGCAAACAGCATCTGACTAGCGGTTTTACGCGATCCGGTGTCCGCTCAGATGTACCCAGGAACGCCCATGGGGGGCCCTTCCTGCCCCACGTTTGCCCCACGTGCCCCACATGTGCCCCACGAAACTGTACGAATCGGCATACCCCGTGGGGTACGTGGAGGCGCCATACTCTCTCTACTTCCGGGTACCCCCGGGGTCTTCACGCTGTCCTCGGCAGGGGTTTCAATGACTCTACGAGCAGTCCTGCAACAGGGGCTCGCAGAGGAGGTGGAACGCGATGGTCGCCGGCGCTGGGTCACGCGAGCGACGCGGATTCGGCGAGATCACCAAGTTGGCCAGCGGACGATATCGCGCTCGGTACCGCGGTCCCGACCGGCAGCGCCACACCGCACCACTGACGTTCGCGTCCCGCATGGGCGCCGAGGCGTGGCTCGCTGCTCAGCACCAAATCATCAGTTCGGGTGCGTGGCGGCCGAGAGCCGTCGGGGCCGCGATACCTGTGACACTCGGAGAGTATGCGACGACCGCGCTCGAGCGCAGAAGGTTGCGGCCCGGCACGGCGTCTCTCTACCAGCGCCTACTCACGCGGCAGATCCTCCCGGTCTTGGGCCACGAGATGGTGGCCGACATCACTTCCATGGAGATCACGCGGTGGTACCTGAGCATGGCCGCTACGCCGACCGAGCAGGCCAATGCCTACGGCCTGTTGAGGTCGATCTTGAAGGACGCGGTTGAAGAGGGGCTCATCCAGCGCAATCCCGCGCAGGTGAGGGGCGGATCGCAGAAGGCGCCGCCGCGGGACATCGACGTACTAACGATCGACCAGCTCAACCGGTACGTGGCAGCCGTACCTGCCCGGCATCGTGTTCCACTGCTCCTGACCGGCTGGTGTGGACTCCGTTCCGGGGAGGCACGGGGCCTCCGCGTGAAGGATCTGGACCTTGACGAAGGCGTCGTCAGGGTTCGCCAGGCGGTCGTCCGACTCCCTGGCCAGTTGTTGATCCAGCCCCCAAGGACGACAGCCGCGGTCCGGGATATCGCGATCCCGCCCCACTTACTGCCGGCACTTCGTGACTGGATGAGCGCTCAGTTGCCCCGTCATCCGGATTCGCTTCTCTTTCCAGCTAGCGACGGCGTATCTCCGCTCAATGACACCGTGCTCCGCCACTCCCACCACCAGGCTCGGAAAGCCATCAACATGCCCGGCCTCACGATTCATGGGCTTCGTCACACGAGCGCCACCCTGGCCGCGCAACAGGGAGCGACGATCGCCGACCTTCAGGCGCGCATGGGGCACGCAACGTCGCTCATGGCTCTGCGCTATCAAGACGCCGCCATCGGTCGTGACCGGGCTCTGGCAGTACTCCTCACTCGCATCTTTCGGAAGATCGTGGCTGAGAGTGGAGCGCCTGACGGGGCGTCCGCCGGTCGGCCCGCCTCCCTTACTCGTTTCGAGCCCAACGGCAAGGGAGATCTCGAGTGGCGGCGGGCCGGCACATCTCCGCGGACTCCAGAGAGCAGGAAGCGGGCAGCCGCCGTACGCGCTTGGGCGATGGAGAACGGCTACCAGCTCGCCACTCGGGGCCGCATCGGCCAAGCCATCATCGACGCCTACGAGAGCGAGAACTTGCCACTCTCAATGAGGGGCCGCGCCCACCAACCCGAGGGGGGGGGGCGAATCTCGCCGACCCAACGCTGAACCAAAGCTGGAGCAAGTTTGCTACCCCGTGTCCGGAACGAGCGCTTTCCGAGGCTTAAGGAGGAGAAGGGAGTTCAAATGACCCAGTTCCTCCGCTCTGCCCTCGTGCCCGCTCTCGCGTGTGTCCTTATTGGCTGCACGAGCCCGCCGCCACTGCACTCCCCGGGTCCTTCACCCTCCGCACCTCGAAGCCCCGCAAGCACGCCATCCCTGACTCCGGTGCCGGAGCCCAGCTCGAACCCTGAGCAGAAGTCGGCGGCCTCAGCCGTGATGCACTTCACCGACGTCTCCAGGGAGATCGGTGCCGATCCATCGCGCTTCTCTCGGGCGCAGATGACCAAGAACTTCAGGTACTACGTTGGCGGCGACATGGTGACTGCCAACGTCGATTCCTTCATGGAGCTCAAGCGCAAGGGCTACCGGTGGTCTGGTGGCATGAAGATCGGCGCGATCGTCGCCTCGGAGGTGACGAACCACCGCAACGCGCTCGGACTCGAGGTCCGTGTCACTGTCTGCCAGGACCAGACCCGGATGACCTTGGTGGATGAGAGCGGGGCGGCTGTCAAGGACCGAACGGTCCCCGCCTACAACGTCAGGCTCTACATCGTCAGGAAGCCCGCCAAGGAGTCCACTTGGCGGGTGTACGGCATGAGCACGTTGTCGGCGTCGGCAACTAAGCCCTCCGAGTGCGCGTCATGACGGCTTGTCGCGTGCTTGTTGCCTTGGCGATCGCCGTCTCGGCCACGTTCATTTCGCCTCCTGCGGCCAATGCTGGTGGGAGCGGCGATTGTGACCAGTTCGGGGTGTGCCAGGTGCATGATCGCGGCCCTTCTAGACCGCCAGCTCCACCGAAGGACAGGGAGCCAGACGTTCCCAAGGTCCCGGCGTGTTCATCCTTCCGGCAGGGAGTCGTGGCGCTGCTTGGGATGACTCCTTCCGACCTTCGCGCTGCGGGGGTGAAGGACGACTGGACAAGGATCAAGTGCCGTCATGCCGGTGAGGTGATGTACGTCTGGGTCGAGCCGAAGGGGGCAGCTGAGCAGGTAGCGCGATCGTTGCTGGCTCAGATGCAGCTCGAACCGATCACCATGGGCATGACCCCGTTCGGGTCTGACCCGGTGGCACTGGTAGGGCTGCCCGTCTGGATGTGGGTTGAGCAGCCAACCCGAACCACTTGGGGACCGGCCACGATCCGTGCCGGAGGGGTTTCTTTGACCGCGAAGGTCACGTCAGTTCGATGGGACATGGGCGACGGCACCAAGTTGGACTGCGGGCTGGGTACCCGATGGGTCTACGGGGACGGGGCGAAGTCGTCGCCGGACTGCGGTCACACCTACGTCGCCCAGGGGACATACACAATCAGGGCAACATCGCACTGGGCCGCGCGGTGGTCCGGCTACGGACGCACGGGCGAGATCGCGATCAACCTGAGTACTTCGCGCAAGCTGCCTGTGGGGGAGCTGCAGGTGATCCGAATTCGATAACACCTAGCTCGCTCGTGAGCAGCTTGAGCAGAGCTGTGATGGACTGAACTTGCGGGACGGATTCTTGCCTCACCTGGGCAAGAATGACGAACCCGACGCCGCGCACACGCGCATTGGTGCTCGCCTCGGCCGCGCGAAAAGGGGCTCGTTGGCGCGCGGCGGAGGTTCTACTGGCGCTAGCTCATCGTGACCGCCTGTACCTGCTCCGAGCGGCGAGTAGCGCGGGGCACTGGATCAGTTGTCCGGACTCAGTTCTGGTCGGAAGTCCTTGGGCCCAGTCGCCTGGAGTTGGTGCGCCACCTGCGCCGCAAATGCCGGATCGGCCAGGATGCGCGCAACGACGTCGTCGGCGATCTTATTGACGTCGACGGGCCCCGTGTACTGGACCACGAAGCCCTCGGGGTAGTTCACGTCCGCGCGGGTGGTGTAGACGCTATCGCCGTTGTCGCCGTAGGCGGTAAGTATGTGGTCGTAGACGAGCTGCACCTTCCTCTGGAAGATGTCGACCGTGTACGGGTCCGGGAGTTCTTCGTCGAGGACCCGGCGAATGGTGCTGTTGACGTCATTCATCACGTCGACCTTGCGCCGCCAGTCCTGCACGATCTTCTCGTGGACATGCTCCAGGAGCTTCCTTGCGCTGACCTTAACGCGCGAGAGTTCGTCGTCAGCGAGCACTGGGTCTGGCTGCGTGAGCAGGTCGAAGATCGCGAGTTCTTCCTCGGTCATGCCCTCCCTAACAGCGCGTTGCTCTTCGTGGGTCAGCGTGCGGGACAGCTCAATCAGGTGGCGCAGGTACTCGTCAATGTTGACGCTCCCCGCGTTGTAATCGGCGATGAGCTGCTCGATCCGCTCGACAAGCTCGTATCGGCTCGGGTTTCTAAGGGCGGCACCGATCGCGTGCTGGAGCAGAATCTGCGCGAGCCGGTCAGTCTCGGCACGCTTGCGGCCTGCGAACTTCTTCGCGAGCCCGTCGAAATCGATGAGCGACAGGTCAATGAGCGGGTCCGGATGGCTTCCCTCGGCAGCAGCCCGGATGACGTACTCCTCGGCCCCGACTGAACGATCGAGGAGCGCATCCACGGCGTCCGCGACGGCGGAGATATCGGCCTGGGGTGGCCGCGTCACCTCGGCGATCCGTTCAGCGAGGACCCGGATTGCGGCCACGGTGCGTTGCTGAGCGGCAGCTTTTGCGTTCGGCAGCAATGCCTTGAATAACTTGCGGATCTGGCGTGCTTGGGTTTGGAAGTCCGTGCGAGTCTGGTCATCGACGAGCAGAGCTTCGACTGCTGCGTCGCGTTGGGCGATGTGGGCGAAGCCTTCGGCGTCACGCAGCGCAATGAGACTCACACCGTGGGTAGCGCAGAACTCGATTAGCAGTCCGACGGCTGCGTCGAGTTCGCTGGCGAGGGCGTCGATGATCTCGATGGGCTTCTCGCCTGCGTTGGCCGCTCCGTAGATCGCGAGCGCCTTCTCAAGGTTCCGGAACACACCCACGTAGTCGACGATGAGGCCGTTGTCCTTATCGGGAAAGACCCGGTTGGCACGTGCGATGGTCTGCATGAGGGTGTGGTTCTTCATCGGCCGGTCGAGGTACATCGTCGACACCGACGGCGCGTCGAATCCGGTCATCCACATCGCACAGACGAACACGATTCGCAGCGGGTTGTCAGGGTCCTTGAACTTCTCGGCGAGGTCCTCGCGGTTCATCCGCTCGCGGTGCGGCCGGATGTCGAGACCGAGGTCATCAAGCATCTTCAGCTCGTTCTGGCTCTGCGAAACCACGACGGCCATATCGGTCGTCACCATCAGGTCGATGCGCGACGCGAGCCAGGGGCGCTCCAGCTCCGGCAAGGCGTCGAGTTGGGCTCTCAGGTCGGCGAGGTGCTCCGCCCAGGCAATTCTGACAAGGTCGTACATCCGCACCGCGGCAGCCTTGTCCAGCCCGACATACATCGCCTTCCCGCTAAAACCGCGACCTACGAAGTGAACGACGAGGTCCTTCGCAATTGTCTTGAGCCGTTCAGGTCGGGTCAGCAACGTGTACTGCGTGCCGAACTCGCGCGCCAACTGGCCTTCGGCGTCCTCGTCGAGTTCGGCTTCCTCAAGCAGCGCGTCAAGCTCGTCAGAGAAGTTCTCGTTGACCAGCTGTAGTTCGGGGATGCGATTCTCGTAGTAAAGAGGGACGGTGGCGCCGTCCTCGATGGCGTCCTGGAAGTTGTAGATGCTTACGTACTCGCCGAACTGCTCGCGCGTCGCCTGCTCTGCGCCAGCAATCAGCGGGGTCCCGGTGAAGCCCATCATCGATGCGTTGGGCAGCGCCATACGCATGTTGAGAGCGAGCGTGTCGTACTGACTTCGGTGCGCTTCGTCTGTGATCACGATGATGTCGGAGCGCGCCGACAGCACCGACATCGCGCGCTCGTCCTTTGTCGGCTGGAACTTTTGGATCAGGGTGAAGACGTAGCGGTGGTCGGCAGCCAGCAGCTCACGCAAGTGAATGACCGACTCCGCGTGCACCCTCGCCTCTGGCGGAATGGCGCCCGCATCTGCGAACTCACCATGTAGCTGCGTGTCGAGTTCGGTCCGGTCGGTGACCATGACGAACGTCCACTTGCCCGCGATCTGGCGCAGCACCTTCTGCGTGAACCACAGCATCGACAGCGACTTGCCCGAGCCCTGCGTGTGCCAGAACACGCCGAGCCGCTTGTCCTGGGTTGCACGCGCATGAAGCAGGTTCTCGATCGCCGCATTCACACCGACGTATTGGTGCGACCGGGCCAGGTTCTTGATCAGCCCACCTGGACGTTCCATGTAGGCAACGAAGTTTTCAAACAGGTCGAGCAGGATCGCTGGATCGCATGTGCCTCGCAATGCGGTCTCTAGCGCGATCGCACCACGCGAGCCGGCCGCATCGATGACCTTCCAGTCTCCGAAGAATTCCCACGGCGAAAAGGTGGCGCCTACTTTTGCCTCGGCTCCGTTGGACAACAGTACGAAGCAGTTCGGGATGAACAACTGCGGGATCGTGTCGTGATAGTCGGTCAGGTTGGCGTCATGGGCGTACTTGACCGGAACGCCGGGTTCCTTGAACTCCATCAGCACCAACGGCACACCGTTGACAAAGAGCGCGACGTCGAGCCGCCGGTTGTGCAGATAGCCCTTCACCCACATCTGCTGGACCGCTAGCAGATCGTTGTTCGACCAGTTCCTCAGATCGAGGTAGCGCAGCGTCTCGACGCGCTTGTTGCCGTCACGGTCCGCCCACTCGGCACGGTAGCCGTCGCGCAGCAGGTCGTAGACCTCGCGGTTCGCGCGGACGCGATCCATTACAGAGCGATCTTTGGTCAGGGCCTCGACAGCCTCGTTGATGGCCGAGTCTGGGGCGTCCATAGGGTTGAGTTTGCGCATTGCGAATCGCAACCGGTGTGTCAGGACGACATCGTGCTGCGAGTCACGCCCAAGCGTGCCTTGAGCGCCGAGATTCTCTTGGAATGCATCGATCCGAGACCAGCCAAGTGTCGCGAGAAGCGCCATACTCGGCTCTTCGACGTACCGGGCCTCCGGACCATGCGGCGTCATCATGCCACCGCACCCTCGAGAACCGCGTCTAGATCTAGCTGCAATACGTCAATCTGCCCCGTCACGAGTCTAGGCAACAGCAAGTCGCGCAATTTGGCTAGCATCTCGGCCCGGCCCCTTGCGTTCGAGGTTCCAGACAACAACGGCTCGACTCTCGTCGAGAACTCCGCGAGCAGGTTGACTGGAGGAATTACGAGGGACATCCGACGCTGGTCCGTGAGATTAACGTAGTCAGCCATCGCAGTCGATCCTTTCGTCGCGCTGGTCTGCTTGACGAAACTGTCGCTCTGAACCCATAGGTAAAGGTATGCGGAAGGAAGTTCATGCGGCTTGAGCGATCGCCAGTAGGAGACCTGCGGAGAATAGGCCACCTCGGGATCCCGTGGGCCGAGGTAGGCCAGTCTCCCGACCGTCCCTTTGCTTGATAGCACTACGTCGCCAGCTCGGCTGACTTTGGACTTGAGCATCGATCGGTAGCTCAGTGGCAGGCGGTCGCAGCCATCCAGGGACAGGCGCCCCCTGCGCACATTGCCGACCCGAACAAACGGCAGGCCGTCCTCATCTCCAGTTAACTCTGAGTTCTTCGCCCGGTATCCGTCGCCAATCTCCAGAATCCTCTCGCGAATAAGAGCGCCCGTCGACGTGACGTTCCATCCCTGCGGAAACCAGCCGGCACCGGAGTCGATCTGGGGGACATCTTCATGTCTGGGGTAGTGGAAGTTGACGAACCACTCGCGGTAGACAGCTCGAGACATCTCCTCCAGCACCTCCGCCTGTCGCTGGAGGTTCTCGATCAGATCATCGATAGATCCTAGTATCTGCGCAATCTTCGCTTGGTAGGCCAGACTGGGAAGAACTATCGGCCAACTCGGCATCTCGCCAATCGGGAAGCGATTCACCGTGGTTCCATAAATCGTCTTGTCGCGAAGGACACCCTGAAACTGGGGACCCAGGTACGCGTACGTCAGGAACCGCGGGTCAACCCGGGTCAGATCGGGTCTCAGAATCCCCATTCGTCTTCCGAGTGCGGCAGGCACGTCGCGCCCCCAATAGGCCGCCTCACCGATACGGGTCTCGTAGGAGAACAGGGTGTCTCCAGGTTGTGGCGCAGCGCGCTTGGTCCACCGCGGCAGATCCCTGTCGCTCAGGTGTGCCGACTCAGCCAAATCGAACCTCCCTGCCTTGAGGGACGAGATGCTGAGGTACAACGGGCCTTCGGCCGTCTTCTGCGGGGTTGCATGTGGGCCGTCGAAGATCTGCGCCACATCGCGGATGCGAAACGTCTTCCACGCGGTCATGCGTCCAAGATCCCTTGCGCGGTCGCATCGATCGTGGCGCGCAGTCCCAGCGCCTCATCGCTCAAACGCGTGAACTCCTCATAGAGTCCTTCGAACTGCACAGCGAAGACTTCGTCGCTGTCGTCCACCGATGACGATCCGGCGTAACGGCCCGGGTTGAGGCTCCAACTCTGGGCTTCAATCTCGGCGCGCGTCCCGACCTTGCACAACCCGGCAACATCAGCGTATTTCCCATCGGGGAAGGCCTCGCTGAGGAGTGGCTCGCTCCCGCAAGACGTGTCGAGCTTCTCGCCGCGATAGAGCCGCACGATGTTCGCGAGGAACTCGATCTGCTCCGGTTTGAAGTCACGGTGCGCGCGGTCAATCTGGTGGAAGACTTGGCGTGCATCGAGGAAGAGCACCGTGTCTTCGCGAGGCGTGCCGACTTTGGCCCTATCGAGGAACCATAACGTGACCGGCAGGGTCACGGTGTAGAAAAAGTTGGAGCTGATCGCCACCATGACGTCGACCGCCCCGGTCTCGACGATCTGCTTGCGGATGTTCTTTTCGGAGTGGCCGGCATCGCCGGCCGAGTTTGCCATGACAAACCCTGCCCGTCCATGGGCGCTGAGTGCGGCGTAGAACGCCTGAATCCAAAGGAAGTTCGCGTTGTCGGCCTTGGGTACACCGAACGGGAAACGTTTGTCACCAACGAGCCGCTCCTTCTTGACCTTATCGACGTTGAACGGCGGGTTAGCCATCACGTAGTCGAATGAGCCGACGGCGTGGTGCGGGTCTTCGTAGTAGCTGTTCGCCTGGCGGATGTCGCCGGAGAGACCGTGAAGTGCGAGATTCATCTTCGCCAGCGGGACAGTGTCGTCGGTCTTCTCCGCGCCGAAGATTGATAGCTTGCGCGTCGCCGACTCGTTGTGACGCTCGACGAACTTGGCGCACTGCACGAACATGCCTCCCGATCCGCAGGCCGGGTCCAATACGCGACCTTGGAACGGCTCCAAGATCTCCACGATCAGGCGGACGATCGAATACGGGGTGAAGTACTCTCCGCCACCCTTGCCTTCCTGTGCGGCGAAGTTGGAGAGGAAGTCCTCGTAGATGAACCCGAAGGCGTCACCGGTTAGTTGGGTGGGCAGCGGAGCGAAGAGTCGCAGGAGCTCGATAAGCGTTGAGCGTTCGAGCCTTTGGTACCCGCGAGGAAGGATGTCCTTCAACTCCGGGTTCGCTACCTCAATGGCTTTGATCGCCTCATTGACCGCCCTGCCGATGTCGTTGCCCTCGGGAAGGTCTACCAAGTGGGAGAGTCGAGATACGTGCGGGACGTACAAGACTGACTTCGCCTTGTAGTCGGCAATCGTTGCTGGGTTTCGTGCCGTCGCTTTGGCCTCGATCTCGCTGCGGACCGACTCGAAGCGGTTCTCCGCGTAGGCCAGGAACACCAGGCCCAGCACGGGGTCTCGGTACTGCCCCGGAGTCAGCTTGGAGTTGGCACGCAGCTCGTCCGCGGCCGCCCAGAGGGTGCTCCGCACCTTTGCCAGATCGGTCGTCTTCACAGTGGCAGGGTATCGGCGTGGCAAGGACTTGTCGGCGGGTAGCCCGCCGACGCCGCGGGGTCGCGGCTGGCCTGTCCTGACGAACACCGCGTCCTGACTGAGGAGAGTTAGAACCGCGCCCACTCAGCCCGCCGGCCCTCGAACTTCTGGACCAGCTGCTTCAGAGGTTCGTAGATCGCTGGTAGATCGCGGTTGTAGTACTGGCCGTTCGCGAGCACTTTCGCGAGCTCGTCCAAGAGTTGCGCCCACTCGCTTGCCTCGCGCTTGTGGTGAGCTGAATGGTTTGTGTCCGTGCCGAAGTTGGCGCCACCAGGGGCTTCGGATTGCACCACTGCGAGTGTCTCGTTGAGCTGGGACGCGACATCTTCTTGTGTCGCCTGAGGCAGGTTCTTAAGGCTCTTTCGCACCTCCGGAAGCACCTGCAACAGAAGGGTTGGGCGATCGCGAAAGAGATCAATCAAGGCCGAGTCTGTGCTGGCATAGGGTACGTCGATGGGTCGCCCTTGCCTCGGGTGGTGCCGTTGCGTGTGTAGATCGATGAGCCGCACCACCTCCGGTTCTACGCCCACCAACCGGTTGCCCTTGCGTTCAATCGATGCCTCGACTCGACACGTAGAAGAGCACCAGATGGGCCGACGACCGCGTCCCTTATAGGTGACAGGAAGGCCGCAGCGCGGGCAGGGGAAGCTGCGGCCCGGATCTCGAACGATCTCTCGCATGCTTCCTCCATGACTAGGGAAGATACATTTCATGATAACGAAATGCCCACCTCCATGCCAGAGGTGTGTGACGTTGCTCATCTGAGGTGCTTCGTGACGTGGCTGGGCGGCTGGCTACGTGAACGGGACCGACATCGGATGAGGGCGATCAGGGCGGGCGAGGGACTTCGGTCGGGGTCTCATACAAGATCACTTGCGCCGTGGTGACCGAAACCCACAGCATCTCTGGCTTAAGGAGGCAGAGGCCCAACCAGGAGGTACGAGATGGCCAGGCAAGCGGATAGGCAACGGGCGCGAAGCGCGATGGTGGAAAGACTCTCCGGTCAGCTAGAGCGGCGACTCAAATCGGACCGCCGGGTGGCCACACTCATGGCCGAGTTGCTCAACACAATCAGCGATCGCGACGAGGCTGTCATCCGCGCGGACATGCGGGCAGCGGCAATCGTCAAGGCGCTTCGTGCTGAGGGCGTGAGGCAACCACAGATCGTCGAGCTCAGCATGGGCGTCGTCGGAGGCAGGGAGCTTGGCCGACTAGGCCGCATCGAACTGCCGCCGGGCTTGGAGAATGGTGAGGTCGACCAGGCGCCCTGATCGGACCGAGGCGGCCCTGGTATCTGGTGCAGACACGAACTGTCAGCCCGCCGGGGTGTGGATCGTCGGGCACGGCGGTGCTGCTCGATAGCCTGCACGGGTAACGTTCCTCAAGCTTCTTGTCGCGATCGCTGCTTTCGCCGGAACGGTCGTCCAGGTGGTGCAAACCACGAAGGAGCTTGCACGCGTCGGGTCAGGGGTCAGGGACGTCGTCGCGGTCGAGGATCTCCGATCTGAGTTCTCCTTCTTACGCCACCCCGCCAAGTGGGTAGCGAGACAACGCGAGATCTGGCACTTGCTGAAGCCCGGCGTGAGCCATCCCGACGTCTACATCGCCGAGCTGAAATCCGCCTACATTCAGGTGTGGCTCCACGTCGTTAGCTGGACGCTCCTGATGGCCGCCGCTGCGGGTGCAATCTGGCTGGCTTTCGCCGATGTGTGACGGTGCTTAGTGCGAGCGGAAGATTGATGTGGCTCGGCATCAGACGAAGATCGGACGGCGAGACTGCGCCAATGGGGGGAGACGCTCGAGCCGAGCCGCCCTCCCGCGTCTACGCCAACGACGAGTTGTCTCGTGCCGCAGCGGGTGCTCGGGAAATCGCCAGATCCAGCCGGAAGGCCTGGCTGTCGAAGTGCCACAAGTGCGTTCCCCGCCCCTGACCCTGACTCTGACTCTGACTCTGAACGATATTGACCAAACACCCACCTCACCCGGTCGTCGACCCGTTCACAGCCGGCTGAGCTACAACGTGTGCCGTGCCTTGGTCGCCGATGACGCCGACGACTCCGCCGTTCACGTTGACGATGTACTTCGCTTCTGCACTCTCCCGCGCCCTTTCGGCGGCCAGGACCGCTTCGACTCCCCTGCGCACCTTCGGTCGCGCAGCCACCAGCATGCGGGAGACCATGGTCTGCAGGTCGACGTCGACCAACCGGCGCGCGAACAGTGAGGTGTCGAGAAGGTCTCCCGAGTCCGCGCCACCCGGCTTCTTGTCAGTCCGAACGATTCGCACACACTCCAGGATGGTCTGTTGCAGCCTGTCGAAGGCGGGGCTGGTCGGGGTGTCGGCTATGGCGGCTGCAGAAACGTTGGGGCCTGTCAAGAAGCGCATGAGTTCAAAGATGGAGTGCAGGCGGAGGATGTGGATGCGTAGCTCCCGGATCCTCTTTCGATCGGCAGTTGAGCGGCTCGCGGTGTGAAGGAGATGACACCGCACAACTCCGCCGCCCGGCACACTGACGTCGAGGCTCGCGAGGGTGATCCGCCCCAGTGTCAGTGTCTGATGCACCTGCGTGAGTTCACCGTCGACGGTCACGCCGGCCGCCTCCACGACAGCCGTGATCCGGCCAGCACCCACGAGGCTGCGTGACACCGTCGCCGAGGAGGTCATGGCGGCGTACCGGTCGGCGAGCTTCGGGCCCGAGGCGATGAGGCGTCGGGTTTCGTTCTCGCCACGGATGCGAACACGGCTGTTCGCCAAGGCACCAACGCTGTCGGCGAGTGCCGGTCCGGCGCACGTGTACGCCCAGTACGAGCTAGCCGAGTTCTCGGCATGTGATGGCCGTATTTGGAAGGCTAGATCCAGGTCGAGCAGAGCGGTTGACCCATTGAGAGCCTGCCAAGCACGCTTTCTCACCGCCTCCACGCGCATACCTTGGTCGCGGGAGAACCTTAGGACCTCATCGGGCGGGACGGTGACCATACGTACCCCGTCTGCGAAGGCTGCCTCGAATGGCCAAGGTTCGACGATCCCACCGGGTCGTTGGGTGATCCGGCCAACGCCGCGCAGGAACCCTCCTTCGGCCCATGCAGGTAGCACGACCGAGCCTGCGACTACCGCGTCGGCGGAAAAGCGACGGGCATCGATCAGCGGCACACGCAGCGTCACAAGCATGGCCGGAAGTCTAGGCGCCGCGAAGCTCAAACAGGCAGACTTCTCCATCGCGCGAAGTCCCGGAGAAGTTGCTTCCAACAAACTGTCGCCAATTAGGCATCAGCTAGTCAAAGCTACGCGTCCCGATGGGGAGCCTGCGTGCTCCGATGGCAGCGGCTCACGGAATGCGTAACAGCACGCTACCTGCCGAGCCACCGGTGCACAATCCGCTCGGCGGTTGCCGGGCCAGCCAGCATCACCCTCGTGTTGTTGTCTTGTGGACCGTCGTTACAAGGCCCGAGGCGACCGGCATCTCGATGACTGACTCGTTAGCCTTGAGTTCGCGGAGGAGGGCTTTACTGCAGGTTGCCACGTGCCCAAATGAGAGCGTCGCGGGCCTGAATGGCCACGGGGTGATCGGAGCCCAGAACGCGCTCGCAGTCAGCAAGCAAGTGCTCAAGATTGATCACAGCGACGCCTGAGGCACCCGCTTCGATCTGAGCCCCTGCGAGGTTGATGCGCGAGATCAACGTATCTGGGTGCTCGGGGCCGAGGACTCGCTGGTAGTCGGCGGCCGCGACTTCGTGGAGCGAGACTGCGCGATCGGCATCCCCGGCTCGGAGGTGTGCGGAGGCGAGATTGTCGCGGGCCATGAGGGTATCCGGGTGGTCCAGCCCTAGGATCCGCTTGCTGTCAGCAACGTTCGCTTCGAGTAGTTGGATTGCGCGGGACACTAGCCCTCCAACGAGGTATGCGTTGGCGAGGGCGTTCCGTGCGTTAAGAGCTGCGGGATTGCCGCTGCCGAGAATTCGTTCTGCGTCGGCCAGGGCCCGCTCAAGTATCGGAATGGCACGCGCGGGTTCCCCGGCCTGGCCGAGCGCACTACCCAGGTTGTGTCTCGTCATGATGGTGTCGGGGTGGTCCGGGCCGAGCACTTGTTCGGCAACGGTTAGGCTTTGCTGGTAGAGCTCGATGGCGCCGGTTTGGTCGCCTGCGGCCTTCTTGGCGCTGGCCAGTCCATTCTGTGCGTCCAACAGCTGAGGGTGGGTCGGCCCGAATACCTGCGTCACTGCAGCCAGATACTCTTCGAACAGTGGTAGTGCGCGAGCATGGAGTCCGGCCGCGAGGTAGGCCCGACCGAGGTGCCCCCGGACGGAGAGCGTGTCGGGATGGTCGGGACCCAAGATGCTATGTGCTTGTGCGCTTAGCGCCTCGGCGTCGGCGATTGCTGCCCCGATTAGGCCAGCATCGAGTAGGGAGTGACTTCGGAGCTGGAGGATCCGGTGACCGCCGGCACTTAGGTGCCACATCGCGCCCGGTTCAGCATCGCTGAGTGTGGTGGCGTTAGTCCGGAATGAGTCCGCCAAAGGAGGATCGTTCTCAATCTCCGGCCACGCGTCGCTGAGGCAGTCGGCAGCCAATACGACCAGGCTCTGGTGCAAGGTCTTCGGGACGTACTCGCGGATGGCGCGGCCGGTGAGGCCATGCATGCGGACTGAACGAGGGTCACCCTCACTAGGGTTGTGGCTGACCAGCGAGACTCGGTGAAGAACCCGCAGCGCTTTGCGAGCGTCCTGAGGGCTAACGATCCTGCGACCGGTCGCGGATGCCAATAATTCGCACGCGCGGTCGTTAGTGAAGACTGATTCTGGTATGCCGGCCGGGTCGAACACCGAGATGAGTTGTGCTAGGGGCATAGCCATGCCGGCAGGCTCGAGCCGATTCGCAGTCTCCACTGCGAGTACCCAGGTGGTGGCTATCGTGCGGTCGTACCCGTCGGCAATGGCCGTTGGTGGGAACAGCTCATCGAGGCTCGTCGTCCGGTCAGCAAACCAGGAGCGGTAGGTTGCGCAGGTTATCGCCTCGTCAATGATCACAGCGGCAGCTTGGGCCAGCCCGAGCGGGAGTTGGCCAAGGTCTGCTGAGAGTTCCCTACCCTTGTCGAGAGCACCCGCAGGCAGTCCGGGAAGGGCGGGCGAAAGCCGATCAAACAAATAGGCGTACGCATCGTCCGGGCTTAATACCCCAACATCAACGATGCGCCGCCCCCCTCCGGATAGAGCGGCGTCCCGGCGTCTCGTAGTCGCGACGACAGTGCCCCCGCCCGATGGCCAGAACTCGTCCGCGTCAGGTGGGTGCCACACGTCGTCAAGCACAACAAGCCACGGTTTGGTTGAGGCTGCCAGGTATTCAACAAGGGTCTGTGCGAGTATCTCCGGGTCATCGCCCGGACCGCCGAGATCAAGCCGCGCCGCGGCGTTGGCGTAACCAGTGACGATGGAGGTCCGCGATCCAGCAGCTACCCACAGGCGGATGTCGGCCACCGAGCTAGAGAACACGCCGGCGGCTAGTTGGGATTTCCCCGTCCCACCGTCACCCGAAAGCACCACGGCGTTGTGAGCGAGAACCTCAGCGCGCAGTACCGGCCGGTGACGATACGCGGAAGCCAACAACGGAGCTGAGCCAACCACAACTGGCCAAGTAACCTCACGGCGAGGTACCACAACAGTGTTGTTGTCACCGATCGCGGCGACTCGAGCGTCGCCAGACACGTTCACGCGGTAGGACGACGCGTCCCCTTGAGCGTTGTGCTCGTCAGTTGTCACAGATACCGTCCCCATCTCGACTAGGGCGTCGTCGCCGATCGTGCCGGAAGCGCAACCATGCCTGCCCCCACACTCCCGGCGCAGTCCGGATTGTGTGCTCGTCGGGCTCAGTCACGGGATCACAGCAAGTCCGAACGACGGGCTGCGAGTCGCCACAGCAAGCCATCAGCGTATTTGGCGACGTGCCTCAGCGCTCGGTAGGGCGGCCAAGATTATCGTCTCGTTTCATCAACACCTGCCTTCAAGCCTTCCGCATCCCGTAGCGGGCTTTGGGATTCAATGTTACGTATGGTCGGGCCAGCCGCCAGGCCGTGACCCGCCGATCGGCTTGGGCGCCCGTCCCTTGAGTGGATCCGCTAGCGGACGCCCGGCCATGCACAGGCATCCCGGCCGCGCGTTTTCAGAGCTCTTAGCGCGCACTGGCAAGACCGGGACCGACATCCGGCCCACTACGGCTGCTGCCCGCGAACCCAACGACGCGTTGCTCCACGAATGGAGGCCTTGACGAAGAACGTGGGCTTCCTCATTGGGTGCCGTGCGTATAGAGTCTCGATCCAATGTCTGGTCTCGACTGGGGGTAGGGCAATGGATCCTGTGACACTGATCTTGGCTGCTCTAGTCGCTGGTGCCACAAAGGTGGCGGGTGACCTGCTGCCAGACGCCTATCAAGGCCTGAAAGGTCTGATACTCAGGAAGTTCGCGGGTAACGCGAAAGCCGAGCAGACCCTCGCCGACCACGAGGAAGATCCCAACACCTTTGAGAAGCCGATGGCCAAGCAACTAGAGGAGACCGGTGCTGCCGCTGACCCTGACATCATCGCAGCGGCGGAAGGCGTGCTAGAAGCGGCGAAGGCTGCCGGAATCGTCCAGGTCGGCAAATACAACGTAAACGTAACCGGCGGTAACGTCGGCGCCATCGGAGACGGTGCGCACGTCCAAATGTAGGACGAACAATGCGCAGCCGTGGCCACGTTCACAACCGTCGCCTCAATCCAGCGCCTTCTCCGACCGGCAGTTGAGTGTCGCGTGCGCGGGCGAGTCCAGCTGAGGTTTGACCTATCCCGGGTTCCCGCCGCGGTCCTCGTGAACGAACTGACCCAGCGAAGCGGCGGCCAGTAACTCCCTCTGAACCGCACAATGCCGGCCCACCCTCCGTGGAGAGTGGGTCATTGCGGGGTACTTAGCTTCACAGACGAGGGTTGGTCGGCCCCTCTCGGAGGGAACGATGGGCTCTCGCCCTCACTGCGGCGCGGCCTCCGGTGCAATCTGGGGGGCCGTCGCGGGAGGGACCAGTGCCGAACGTGGGCGGCGGAGGTGGCACTTCCAGCTGGCGGCACGGCCGGCCACCTCCGCTCTTCCGGGCAGTTTGCTGATTCAGGTCAGGTCGGGGTCTTGGTGCCCACCCGGCGTGGCCGGGGGAGGACGCTCGGGCGGGCCCTTGAGGGTTCCCTTGCTGAATGGAAGGGGATCCTGCTGTTCAGTCACCGGGAGAAGCCTGCACCGAACGCACCCAGCCTCTTCGCGGCGCATCGTCCGGTTGTCGGCGTGGCTGAAACGACCGGATCTAGCCGAGTTCCGAGTGTTGGCCGCACGCCGACACCCACCCGCTGAATCGCGCTCAGATCGGTTAGCGACGCTCGCGCTGCTCGAGAGGCGAGGCCAAGCTGCGCTGGCACGGACTGGAACCGCTCTGACACCTAGAGCGACCACCCGTGGTGGTATCTGCAGGCGTCCGCGACGAGGCTCGCGCTCAGCACTCGTGGAGCGGCCGCCCCGCGACCCGGAACTCCACCACCTGGACATCCTCGGTCGTCGTCCCGAGACCCGCGAGCACTACACCGCTGGGCCGGATGATTCCGTCAGGCAACTGCTGGACGTCCCCCTTTGACCTCAGGACGGTGGAGCCTGAGACGTACTGGAAACAAGCTTGGCTGCCCACTGGAGCGACACGAATGATCGTCTCGTCGCTGGTCGCCAGCGGATTCGCATGCGCAGAAGACGCCGTCAGCTTGGCGATGAGTTGTATGTCTGGTTGTTGACTGAGAGTGGCGTGAAGCGCGATACCGGTGATTGGACTGGGCCCTGGATTCGAAAGCCGCATCGTGATCCTCACCTGCCCGTCCGGCGCGGCATCAGATGGGTCACCCGCTTGCTGCTTCGATCCAATGGCCTGTGCGCGGACGATGTCTCCGCCCTCGATTTGTCCCAAACCACTGCCCGGACTGGGAGCCGCTGCTGTCGCTGAGTGGGTCTCCTCGGACAACGACGGGGTGGAGATGCCTGTGGACGTCGGTCCTGGTTTTGGGGAGCCTTCGGACGCATCGGGCCACATCCAGAAGACTGCGGATATCGCCCCCAGGAAGGCGCCGAGAGCTCCGACGCCGAATGCCAGCCGCTTCCGGCCAGCATTGGCAAGTGCGAGCGGGAGTAGGAACCCGGCGATCACAACCAGGAAGAAGGTGCAGAAGCGCCGCCATCCTTCAGGGGCAGCGGTGGCGCCTGTAAAGGCGAGCCCAACAACGACGGCGATCCAGACCACTAGTGGTCTCGACCACGTGTGCTCCTCGGACTTGCCCTCAGACCCAGTCGCTTCGCGCTGCACTATGCGGGCGTTGAGCCATTCCTCAAAGACAACCGGTGAGTCTAGGACCTGTGCGAGAGCGCGGGCGGTATTCGCGTCGGGGAGCTTTTCCCCATCGAAGGCTGCGGCGACCGACTGCTCGGACAGTCCTGCATCGCGTGCTATGTCCTTGATCGATGTGGACGGAAGGTTCTCTTGACGTGATGTCTCGAGCACGGCCGTCCACTTTTGGATCGCTCGTGCCACCTGATCTGGATCGCTACCGCCGGTCACCTCTGCCTCTCGCGCTTGGGCGCCGCCCTAGAGCACGCCGCGGGTCGGTATTCACCGTAATCGAAGTTCGGCGAGGTCTCGCTGTGGATGGGTCGAGGCGGACTCATCTATCCCGGCTCCCCTCTACTAGTCGAACGTCCGGTTCTGCCGTCTCCGCAAGTCACTGTCTCGTGACGGAGGCACCTCGGCGTGCGAGGATCGACCGCTCACCACCCGGAACCCGACAAGGTCACCGCCGGTGATACCTGGTCGGCGATCAGCGGGGAACTCCAAACGGGGTTCGTCACGGGTGAGCAGGGTCAGAAGGCGATGTACGACCCTGACCGAACCCCGTCGCCACGAGCGGTGCACGAGTAGCGTCGCGGCCATCGGCATTGACGCCGTGATCTCACCCTCGAAGAGGAGGTGAAATGAAGGTTCCGTTCTACTACTCGTCGAACCCGAGCGACCCGGACGTCTACCACTGGCACGACAACTGCCCGACAGGCCGCCAGATCCCGTCGTGGAACAAGCGGTACGGCAAGCCCCCGACCTACAGGGAATGCAAAGACTGCGTCGATCTCGGTCGGTGAGCGATGGCCTACAACGCTGGGGTCCCCGCGGTCTCCACGCCTGCGAGGGCCCCAGCTGAAGCTGGCGACAAAGGCGATCACAGAAGGAAGTCGCCAGCATGTCCGTCCGCTTCGGGAAGTCTCCGACCCGTCAACGAACGAACCATCCCCAACGCACCGTGTCCCCTCTCAGCATCCAGCGAACCCCCACAACCCCGGTGGGAGCCCCTCCGCTTGGGATTGAGTTCCACCCTCGCTCTGCCGGCTGACGGCACCGGCGGTATCAGAAGCCATCGAATCGGCCGTACTCCGCCGAAGCGAAAGCGTTCTCACCCATATACATGTGAGGCGACAGGACGGCGCCACCGTCGAGAACAAGCTGTCAGGGTCCAATGAGAACCTTTGATTGTGCACCAAGCGTTCGGACTTCGGTTCCTTGCTGACCGGACAGCTCGACCGGGCGCGAGTGACGCGGACCGCGGGTTGCCGGGCGGTATTCACGTGTGGGTTCGGGGTGGCGCCGAGGAGCTGCCGGGGCTCCTTGCCGGGTGGCGGCATGGCTGCGACGGATGGTGGGGCCGGGTGGTTACGGTGACCAACGGACAGCCGTCAGAGAGCCTGATCCGTGCGGGCTTGCTGAGGAGGGTCTAGCTGACCTGTCCCCGTAAACGGCCGTTTCTGACGGGGCGAGCGGAGCGCCATGGCTTAGTCTTCGGGCCCTGAAATTGCGGAAGGCTGCTCGCTTGTCGAGACCCTACAAACGGATGAGGGCGGCACCACTGCGAACGATCCAAGCCCTCGGCGGCAGAACCGGACGTTCCCGGGGTTGGCGAATGAGTGTCGAGTGCTGCCGGTCGAGGGGTCCGGATGATCGTTGCTCTAGTGACGAGGGTGGTCAGTCGAGGGCAGGGCGGGCCACAGTGTTGGGGGTCTCATTCATTGTCGGCCATGGCTGTCCGGGTAGATGCGGGAGCACGTCGATGCAGTCTGGCTCGGGAAGGGAGTCACCACGGCGCGCCGCTGACAGCGTTGTGGGGCGCAGGAAACGTCTCAGGGCAGGGCCCGCCGCGTCCAGCAGTGCCTGCTCGCGGACCGGGTCGGCGTACATGCCGGTGCCAATCGTCCACCAGTTGTGCAGCCTGACCAGGTCCCGCCCGATCGAGTCAGCCGCCACGCCGGTGACCCGCCACGACTGGTCGTGCATCCGCGTGCCCAATGCGGACGCCGCCTCAACGGCCGCAGCACCCAGTATCTGGTCGGTCAGAGCTACTCGCTTCCGAGAACGAAGAGCGGTGACAGTGAAGTTCAACACCACCAAGAAAGGCACCAAGAACACCAGGTTTCGGTGGCCGGGGACGAAGAGCGCCCACCACACCGCAGCGATGCCCACCACCACGTAGGACACATTGCCCAACCTCGACCAGCGCGAACGGTAACGAATCGAGACCAAGCCGGCACCCCCAGCAGAACGATCCCCGGGGCGGACCTCCAGCACCGCTGACGGCAGCCGTTGCCACCATGCGGTCATCGGCACTCCACTCCCCTTCGCCAAGCGACACGAACGTTCACCCAAGCATTCCATCCTCCAAGACTGCTGCAGCACTCGACCGAAGCAGGCTCAGATCTGCGGACGGGACGCAACTGTCGCGGCATGACCGGACGGTTACTCGAGGAGGTCGTCGAGGGCTTGCTCGGCGGTTTCGATGCCTTCATCGGCAAGCCGTTGGAGTTCGACGAGGTCGCGCGCGGCGATGGCCCTGGTGGTGAGGTGCTCGCCGGCGAGGTCGCTGCCTTCATCGAGGAGTTCGTTGAGTTCGTCCCCGTCGTTGCGGGCGAGCGCCAGGTCGGCGAGCCGGTCGAGAGCCTTCTCGTTGCCGGCGTCGGCGAGCTCGCGCAGCGCATCGTGGTCGGCCTGACTTACCCGTGGCGTGGTGGAGTTGTCTGCCATATCGTGAGTCTGCGACCTTCCAGTAACTGGAAGGTCAAGAAGAAGGGGGCGAATGCTCACCATCGGCCAGTTATCCCGCCACACCGGCGTTCCGGCCAAGACCGTGAGGTTCTACCACTCGATTGGCCTGTTGTCTGAGCCGGCGCGGGACGCCTCGGGCTACCGCCGCTACAGCGCGACTGACGCGATCGCTCTGCTGAAGGTTCGCGCCCTAGCCGAGGCAGGCATTCCGTTGGCGCAGATCCCTGCCCTGCTCACGGCGAACCAGGAGGATCGAGCCGCCGCCATCGAGAGGATCGACCGCGATCTGCAACAGCGCATCACCCGGCTCCAGGACACCCGCCGCCGCCTGCACGGCCTTGCTGACCAGACGCCGCTACCACCGGGCGTTGCCCCCTACCTGGAGCTCCTGGCCGGGATCGGGTTGAGTAAAGATTGGGTCCAGATGGAACACGACCTCTGGATCCTCGCCTTCGCCACCGACCCGCAGGCAGCACAGGCACTGCTTGCCGATCAATACCAAGCCAAGTCCCTGCCGCAGGTTCAGCAGGTCTACAGGGACTACGACCAAGGACGAACCTGGACCCCGACGACCCACGCCTGGCCTCCCTCGCCGAAGGCATCGGTGAGCTCGCCCGCGACCGCTACGCCGACCAGCCACCCCCCGCGCCGCCAGCCAACTCGCCCGTCCCCGAACTCATCCAGGACATGATCAACTCGACCTCACCCGCCTGGACACGCCTCGACCGCTACCTCCGAGACACCGCCGCGAACCCGACGCGCCTTGCGCTTCCCTCCTCATAAGGATCGCTGATCGTCAGCATTCACTTCGCCCACCGCGGCATGGGCGCGGATTCGGATGGATCAAAGGGGGCAGATTCGACCCAACGGGAGTCGTCGATGTTCAGCCGTTGGAGGGGTCGGTCCTGCTATAGGCTCGCGGTGTGACTTGGCCGAGCTTGCCCGATCCGGTGGGTGGAAGTCTCACCCAATCGGCTGAGGAACTTGTCCTTCCGTCCGCAATCCGGGCTGGACTCTTTGGTGATGAGCGGGTGCTTTGGGTCGGTCGGCCGGGTCCTTCACCGTTGTTGGAGCCGTTCGACGCGCTGATTGTTCCGTGGGGGCTGATGTGGGCGGCCTTCACCTGTCTGATCGTGTGGTTCGTGGGTCCCGATCCCGGTTTCTTTGTGCCTGTGAGCATCCCGTTCGTCCTGATCGGTCTTTACCTGTCTTTCGGATGGATCCTGCTCCGTCGCAGCCGGCGCGGGCGTACGACATACGCCGTGACTACTCGCCGGGCGTTCATCGCCATTTCCGCACGTCGCGAGGTGATTCGTGAGTTTGACCTACGCCGTTCGCCGAGCCTTGAGAGCCGTGCTCGCGCCGACGGGTGGGGCACGTTAGCGTTTGGCGTGCCCATGACACCCGTCTACCAGAGAGTCTGGGGTGGCGCCGCATTGCATACCGATTTCACGTTCGACAACATCGCCAACGTGAACGAAGTTAAAGCAATGGCCTCCAGTGCTCATTTCGACCAGCGCTAGCTGGGCGGCCGATGGGCTTTGTGGAAGTCCCGTTGCTGCCACAAACCGTGCGCGTGTCGCACCGGTGGTCAGAGGAGCACGACATCTCCCGGCGGTCCAACCACGCCAGGATCGGAAGCCATTCCTGCCAGCCGGAGGAGACCCGGAGCCTCACCCTAAGCGGCCCGTTGGCTGCCAAAGTCGAGCTCAGAGCGAGGTTGCAGTCGACAGCGTCGGAAACGAATGTTCCGATAGGGGCAACCCAGGATCCGACAGCCAATCTACAGGGCTCTTTTTGATGGCAAGCAATTGCTGGAAGGGGGCAGTGAGGTTGGCGCGGTGGTCGGAGGGAAGCTCCTGCCCATGCCTATCACCGTGACCTAGGGACCTCAGCACACTAGGGTGCATCGCTGCTACAAGATGGAATATAATGACATTTGTCGAGAACGCATTTGTTGGCGGCGCCACGTTATTCGGTGTCACCGTCTCATGGCCCTTCATGAAGATCGAGATCACGGATGAAGGGCTGGGCCTGGGTTGGAGAGGGTCCAGCTCGCTCCAACCGGGCAGACTTTTTGCGTCATTCAGGTGGAGCGAGATGGTAGCCATTCAGGTCGCTCGCAGGGATGTTTCGTGGTACGACAGGCAAAGGTCGTTCTATCGCTTCAGTAGTATTAGTGGAGCCCCAATCGAAGCGGTAATCACGAAGATGCTTCTGCACGAGGTGCCATATGAGACTGTGTCAAGCTCGTGGCAGCGACCGTTCACACAAACGTAAGGAGCGACGGGTCCGGTCAACGACTTGTGCTCGGCGGATCGGCCGCGCACCCAGCGGCAGAACCGGAGGTTCCCGGGGTTGGCGAATGAGTGTCGAGTGCTGCCGGTCGAGGGGTCCGGATGATCGTTGCTCTAGTGACGAGGGTGGTCAGTCGAGGGCAGGGCGGGCCACAGTGTTGGGGGTCTCATTCATTGTCGGCCATGGCTGTCCGGGTAGATGCGGGAGCACGTCGATGCAGTCTGGCTCGGGAAGGGAGTCACCACGGCGCGCCGCTGACAGCGTTGTGGGGCGCAGGAAACGTCTCAGGGCAGGGCCCGCCGCGTCCAGCAGTGCCTGCTCGCGGACCGGGTCGGCGTACATGCCGGTGCCAATCGTCCACCAGTTGTGCAGCCTGACCAGGTCCCGCCCGATCGAGTCAGCCGCCACGCCGGTGACCCGCCACGACTGGTCGTGCATCCGCGTGCCCAATGCGGACGCCGCCTCAACGGCCGCAGCACCCAGTATCTGGTCGGTCAGAGCTACTCGCTTCCGAGAACGAAGAGCGGTGACAGTGAAGTTCAACACCACCAAGAAAGGCACCAAGAACACCAGGTTTCGGTGGCCGGGGACGAAGAGCGCCCACCACACCGCAGCGATGCCCACCACCACGTAGGACACATTGCCCAACCTCGACCAGCGCGAACGGTAACGAATCGAGACCAAGCCGGCACCCCCAGCAGAACGATCCCCGGGGCGGACCTCCAGCACCGCTGACGGCAGCCGTTGCCACCATGCGGTCATCGGCACTCCACTCCCCTTCGCCAAGCGACACGAACGTTCACCCAAGCATTCCATCCTCCAAGACTGCTGCAGCACTCGACCGAAGCAGGCTCAGATCTGCGGACGGGACGCAACTGTCGCGGCATGTGCGGATGGTGGAATCGGAGTTCTACTCGCGACCGGTTAGCGCGTCCGCGAGTCCCGAAGTGATCTCAAGGGGGACCGTGGAGCGGAGCGTGTGCTCCAAATCGTCGGCTCGAGCGGCGCTGTCTGCATCGCAATCGCAGTCGAGGAACTCCTCGGCGTGATTGCATTCGCTGAGCCACCCTTCGGGGTTGTCGAATTCAGGGGCAGCCCGGGCCAGCACCCTAATCACGGCGTGTTGGGCAGCACCTTCAGGTTCGACCTTCGCGTAGGTGGCGCCCAGGATCAGCGCCGCGTCATTGGGGTCGAGTGAGAAGGCGCCGATCTCACTCATGAGGTCGGGCACGAGCGGCTCGACGTCCCAAGCGGTCGCGCTGCGGTCAAGCGCTGCCACAGATACCAGCGCCTGGCCGTCGAATCCGGACATAAGGAGCCATGCGGCTACCATCGGCCACTGGTTGGTGCGGATCTGATGCAGCTTCGCGAAGGCCGAGACCGCCACAGCGTCATCTCGCTCCATGTACAAAGGATGCACCACAAGTCCTCAGAAGAGTCCGCGATCGGATCAGCGCTCATGAGAACCCTGATGCCAAACTCAGCGCCTGAGATGAACCCGATTCATCGCGGCATGATCGTGCGTTTCGGTCGTGCTCATGTCCTCGTGGGGCGCCGCCGAGAGCTGTGAGGGTGACCGTCACAAGCGCCTGGCCAGCGGCCAGGTTTGGCCAGTGCTGGAGTCGGTCAAAGGCGCTAACTCAACAGCGATGGCCAAAGGCAGGGAAACTGGCCTTCATTCCTTCCTCTTGCCAGAAAGCGCGGGTGCCTGGACCCCGAGCTCCTGCTCACCCATGCGCGAGCGTTTCGTTGAAGGCTCTCGAAGTCAGTTCGTCGTCGGATTCTGCGACCGGTACCAGCCGAGTGCTTTCTGGACTTCCGGGCCGGCAGGAACCGAATCGAGCACCTTGAAGGTTGGCCGCTGCAGATGGGGCAAGCTGTTCGGTGAGGGGAACTCTCGCATGGCGCGGGCTTCATACGCCTCGATCTCCTCGTGCACCGCGAGAAAGCCTCCATCCGTGACGGAAACTTCCCACCACTCGGGCACGTTCGCCGGGACTTCTGACGCTCCACCGAGATAGTCGACTCGGCCAGCCTTTGCCGCCCAATCTGCCAGCTGCCAGTCGCGCCACCGCCCGACAGCAGCCTCATACTGAGTGGCGGCCGCCTCGCGGTCTCGGTCCGCCTTGGCCAACCGTGCCTTCTGAGTCCACTTGGCTCCAAAGAAGCAGATCACCGCTGAGACAACGAGAGCTGCAAGTGTGCCAGGACCGCCAGACCCTCCCGGGGCCAGCATCCCAATGAGAGCATTGAAGACGCTCGACAAGAGTGGCCACAGAAGAAACAGTCCGACCGCGGCAGCCCCGATGAACACCGGCTTGACCCCCGGCGTCGCAATGACCCGTTCACGGGGCTGAGGCACGCGTTCCACGGGGTCAGGGTGAGCGCGTAGGGCCTGCTGGACATCGTGGGCGTGCGCGGCCGCCACCTTCGGCTGGAAGTTCGCGGCGGGCCGGATCCTCACCAGGATGTCATCCGCCAACTCGTTGGCCTGCTGCTTCCATTGCTCGTAGGCCCGGCCATCTGGCGTCTGGCGCCACTGCGCGAACTGGGCACGACGAGCCTGCTCCGCGGCCTGCTCCGCGATCCGCCGCTGATCTTCAGCTACCTGCGCCGCTATCAGCGCCTGACGCTCGGCGGCACTGGCGGAGCGCGCCAAGTGTTGAGCCTGCATACGTTGGGCCTCGGCCTGCTGTTGCTGCGCAATCGCTTGCTGCTGTTGCGCCTTACTCATGTTGTGTGCGGAAACTGCACCGGCAACCATGGCGCCGGTTCTGATCTTGCTTCCCAGACTCAAACTCTGTGCTCCGGTCCTTCAATGCGGTGGTCAGTCGACAGAAGGCTAGTGGAGCCCCGCCGCCGTCATGGCCAGTAGCGCGACATCGATCGGACGCGCTGGTTCGCCGAGAAACCGCTGTCTCGATAGTGAGCGGTTTGGCTCGTCGCATGGGCGCGACGAACGGTGATGGCGAGCCGCGATCGCGGCCCTCATGAAAGCACCTACACGGCAGGCCGGCTGGCCCGAAGTGGACCGTGAGGCCACCCGGACCGTTATCGGTCTGATGCCCACGACTTCTGACCCGCCACCGGCGTTCAATCGCCCGCCGAGTTGCGGCAAGATCGGACGTTTGGCGGCTTGCTCAGCCTCGACGTGACAGGCTTTCGTAAGTGACCGTCCGACGCCTTCTGATGCTGTTGATCGCTGGCGCCTGTGTCCTCCTCAGCGGCTGTGCCGTGGTTGCCCTCGGCCTGATCCGCGACGAGGCTGATACGAAGCTTGACGAAGCCGACAGCGACTGGGTGGTAGTCACGTTCACGCTCAAGCCGGGTTCGCCGAACGACTCGATGGACGTGCTCCTTGACACGGAGCTGGCCGCCGATGCCGCGCTGCAAGACGCCAGCGCGGGCTCCATTGACGGCAACGAGGTAGGCGCCGGCGAGTACGAGCTCTACTTTGTCGGGCACGATCGCCACTTGATGTGGCAGGTTCTTGAACCTGTCTTCGCGAAGGCCCCACTCAAGTGGTCACGCGTGGAGCTCTACCAAACCCTGGCTGAAGATCCAGACGAGGTGCTCCTTCCGCGCTGACCCACAAGGCAGCGCCTCGAGGCGGTCATTGGTCCGCGTCGATGTGCGGCAATTCCTCGCGCACCGCGGCAGAACCGGACGTTTGTCCCTACGCTGGCGGCATGGAAGAGGACCGCACCTTCGCACTTGTCGAGGACATCATCGAGGCGCTCGCTCACGGTGACGTCGCCGACTCAGTAGATGCGTTGTCGATCGAGCGTCGTGACGACGGATCGGTTCTCGAAGTCGACCTAGGAGAACCGGATCGCGTCTACATCGTCTCGGTGACGAGTTTCGAGCGCGTGGAGTAGCGCGCCCGGCGGCAGTTGCGGTTGCACCTGCCTCGGCAACTGGCGCGAGTGCCACCATGGGCTTATGCGCTTCCCTTGCCCTTGCTGTGGCTACCTGCAGTTCACAGAGCCGCCCGGATCGTACGAGATTTGCGCGATTTGCTTCTGGGAAGACGATCCCGTGCAACTCAGGTGGCCCGATTCTGCGGGTGGCGCAAACAAGCCTTCGCTGGAAGATGCGCAGGCTGCGTACGCCGACATCGGCGCCAGCGACCCCCGCCATAAGCGCCACGTGAAACCCGCAGCTGAAGGCGACATTCGAGATGAAGGCTGGCGACCGATCAATCGCACCTTGGACCGATTCGAACCAAGCGGGTCTCGGAACGAAGCGTGGCCACGCGACATGACGGACCTCTACTGGTGGGGGACGACGTTCTGGCGGGCCTACTCCGAGCAGGATCCGACGGGTTAGACGAACGTCCTGTATTCGGCAGATCCGGTCGTCTCGATGCTCGCGCCCGGAGCGACGTCGTCACAGAAGGTCGACCCAAGAAACTTCAAGTCCTTGGTCCGTGTACCGCTAGCACCCACGCCGCGCGGCGCCTTCTTCGTCAGAGACTTCGGGGTCGTCGATCGGGTCTGATACCGCGGGTCTGCACGGACGCGGCTGATTGACCCATTGCCAGAGCGCGACGGGCAGCCAAACGATGCGACGCATCGGCAGCGCACCATGTTGAAAGGAAAGCCATGGCTGGCACGTTCGAGATCGTCAAAACAGTAACGACGACAGACAGGAGAGCTGAGTTCCGGTTCACCCTGAAGTCTCGCAATGGGGAGCTCGTCGCTACAGGTGAGTTCTACAAGACCAAGGCCGGCGCGATCTAAGGCACGACGGCGGTGCAACGGGCTGCCGAGGGCGCGAAGGTCGAGGACAAGACCAACTGACGCCCTGTGAACGACACACCGATTGCATGATCCGTGGCCCGTGTTCCGGGCCTGTAACGTCGTCGGGCGCCGTTGCCCACTAAGCCACCGGCACGCTAGGGGTGGCCCCTTGCCGTCGACACCTGGTTGTTGTGCACGCCGGCCGATCGCACCGCTCAGCCGCAGTCATATGGCGGCCTGATCCGGCGCGAATCGAAGCCACTCCTCGGCGTGCGGGAGCCCGTCCCAGGTGCGTCTCGACAGTGCTGGTCCAGTCTTGGCCGAGAGATGCCGCGCCGGCTGTCCTGGACGGGCTGAACCTCCACGCAGCAGCCACAACAGGAGCCGGGAGGCAGCTCAAGTCCCTTGTCGCGCGCCACACGATGCCGATTGCATCTGAGGTCTCGAAGTGGCGCGTTGATCGCGGGGTGACGTCATGTGCTCCCCACGCCTCGACCAAAGCTGCAAGCGGCTCAGGCTAGGGGGTGCAAGGCATCGACGAATAGGCGGTCTGCGTGGGTTCGCCGCCTTTGCGGCTGTCTAGTTCTTGAGACTGGTGGCCTGGGGGTTGCCGTACTGGTCGGGCCCCGGGTCTCGTGTAAGGAGGGTCACCAAGTCATCGAGGCTCCTGGTGGCGACGGAACCGGTCACTGTGTACGTGTCGAGCGCGCCCTCGTAACGAATCCTGACGTGATCCTCGTCGAGCCAGACTTCGACGGGCCCAGTGATGGCACCTACCTCGGTGGTCATGATTCCCCCGGGCGGAGTGATCAGTGTGCGAATCCTCGCTGGATCGATCGGGAACTGTTCAGGCAACTCGTTCCTTTCGAGGGCTGGGTGGGAGTCTTAGCTTTCGCAGGTGTTCAGCATAGTTTGAAGTGCTGACTTCTCGGGGCTGCTCACACTCAACTGGTACGTGTCTTTGATCGCGGTCCACCGCTTCGCGTATAGGCAGTGCGCCGCTGAGTTGGGTGGCTTCCAGAGGTCAGGCGTTTTGTCACCTTTGGCGGCATTCAGTCCGTCGTCTGCTGCGATAACCACAAGCTTGTCGTTGGCGAACTGGGTGCGGCGGTCGGTCGTCCAAGATGCTGCTCCGGATCGCCAGGCTGCGGCAAGGGGAACGATGTGGTCGATGTCGACGTCGGAGGCTGCGGATAAGCTTGCGCCGGAGTAAGGATCTAACCACGATCCGGACGTGATGCTGCAGGTGCTGGTGTAGCTGACGGTGGTTCCGTCCCGGTAGAGAGTCGCCTGCCGAACATCGCAGAAGGCGTTCGGTATAGCTGGCCATCCCCAGGCGGTGGCATCCCGCCAGTGCGGGAAGAGGTCGCGGGAGTAGCCAGTCATCGATCCGGGGGTAACCACCGCCAGATGGTCCAGAGTAGATTTCGACGACGAGAGTGTTGGGGCCGTGAAGTCGTGGGTGAGTTGGTTCGCTGCATCAACGGCGACGACGCTGGTTACAAGAGCCGTGGGTGGCGATGTGCTTGTTGCAGATGTGTAACCAGCGCGGATCGCTGTCACCTTGACGGTGATGGCCTTGCCCCTGTCAGAACTCATTAGGGTGTAGGTTTTTCCGGTCTTGCCCGAGATCACCATGCCGGAGCGGTACCACTGATACTTGAACGAGGTTGGTGCTGGCACCCACGTGTTCTCGTTGGCGGTCAGGGTCTGCCCAACCTGGACCGCGCCAGTGATGGTGGGGCTGGGTTTGACAGTGAATGAAGCTTTGGCCACCGCGGATGTGTAGCTCGATGCTTTCAACACCGATGCGTAGTCCGGTTTGGAACCAGTGACGGCCACCTTGATCTTGTATCCGGCGTATTTGCCCGCCACTTCGTAGGTCTTGCCTGTTGCGCCGCTGATCGTGTACGTCTTGCCCGAGGGGCTCTTGGCGTACCACTGGTAGGCGAAGGTAGTATCGACCGGATCCCAGGCGCCTTCATTCGCCACGAGTTGCTGATCAATCGTAGGGGTGGTGTCCGAGATCTTCGGTGATACGCCCGCCATTCCCGCCTGCACCGCGCTCGTGGCTTCGGAGTATCTGGTGGTGGTGACGTAGCCTGATCGGTAGCCCTTTACCCGGAGTTTCAACAGCCGGCCACGGTCTGCGGAGGTGGGCTTGTAGGTCGCCTTGGTGGCTCGAGTGATGGCCGTACTTGCCCCGGTGCTCGAGATCCGGTACCACTGGTACTTCAAGCTCGCCGATGGGTCCCAGCTGCCGGGTACGGCGGTGAGCGGCATTCCAACTCGCACGACTCCGGCGACAGTTGGTGTGGGTGCCGTTGTGAACACCGCCTTGGATGTGCTTGATGTCCAAGCCGAGTACTTAGAGACCGATGTCAACCCGGTCAGGGATCCCGTCACTCTTACTCGCAGCTTGTAGCCGACATCGGCAGCCTTGACTTGGTAGGTGGCGGTGGTTGCCCCAGCAATCGACCGCACGGTGCCTGACGGACTGCGCCGAGACCACTGGTACGCCAAGCCGACCCCTGTCGGACCCCACACTCCTGGAACGGCCGAGAGCACCTGGTCAACCACCGGAGAGGTGTCATTCACCGTTGGGGACGGAGTCGGCCACAGCACGCCGGGCCATGGCGACAGTTGTCCCGCTGCGTCGAAATGACCGATCACCGCATCTTTGCCCCCGCTGTTACCCCCGGCGACTGATGCGGACTTGCCTGCGTCTCCGGCGGCGATGAGGCCGCCGTGGCCATCGGCGACCACGGCTTGGAATGTGACTCCTTGGTAGGTGACACCCCATGACGATTCACCGTCGGAGGTCCATTTGCAAATGCTGTTCTGATCAGCCCCGATGCTGACGAAACCGCCATCAAACTCGACGATCTGGGTCTGGGGGTGGTACACCGAAGCGGCGTCACAGCTGCCAGTGCTTTCCCATACCTTGTGCCCGTTTGCATCGAACCTTGTCAGTATTGAGATATCTGAGTTGCTGGCTTCGACTCGCATGAGCGCCACGTATCCGCCATCGCTCAGCTGGGTTATCCCGTTATAGGAGAAACCCGTGCCAGCGTACGCCGGAGCGGACCGGTCATCTGTGTAGGTCCATTCGAGATTGCCTGCAGGGTCGAACTTAGAAATCACGGGATCCGTGGGGCCAACATACAAGCAGTCAGTGCAGTCGGGACGATTGCCGTTGTCTCGCCTGCCACCAACTATGAAGCCGCCGTCTTTGGTTCCGACGAGGACCTGTGCGAGGTCGAACATGCCCGTCGGCGCGTAGTGTTCCCATTCGAGCTCCCCCTGTGGGCTGTACCGACCCACGAGTGTTGATGGCTCGTCTGGGTTCCAATTGCCGCAGTCCCTCAGTGCAAGGAACCCGTTTGCCGAGGGCGTGAATGACCACATCGTTTCGCACCGGCGTGGCTCGGCCGAGCTCAGCGTCTGGGCCCAAAGCGTTTCACCTGATCGGTTCAAAGCGGCAGCCCGGCCTTCGTCATCGGCGAGGATTATCTGGCTGCCGGACTCGAACGCGAAGTATGGTTCCATGGCGAGGTCCTTGGACCAGGTCCTCTTGCCGGTGTCATCGTATTTCATCGCGAACGTGCGCCAATGATTAGTCGACCGGTTGTATTGGTAGCCTGTCGTCACAAAGTCGCCTGTCGACAGGCCTGTGAGAGTGGTGAAGGCTTCATCGGCGCTGGTTCCATACCTCGCCATATTCAAGGGTGCGGCCTGGGCGGGGATAACCACTGCTCCTACAAGGGAAATGATCACAGAGCTAGATAGAACGACGCCCGCAAGGCGACGGATCCTCTTAGTAATAGGTTTCACGCAACACCCAACCCCTCTGGAGAGCCCACTCGGTCGTTCACTCGCGGAGGCCTCAGCAGCGAGGGCCGCTCCTTGCGCGAATATCTATTCGGCCAGCCCGACTCCGAGCCCCAGGCGGCGATGAAGGGAGTATTTCACAGTTGGGGACCGTCGCGCAGTCGCGGTCGGTGGTTTGTGAACCATAGAACCCGCGTCTCTGGTGGACCGAGAGGCCTACCGAGAGGCCTACCGAGAGACGTCTCTGAGCCTCGGATAGTTCCTGATCCTTGGTCTCGTCGGAAGAACCCAAATGAGTGTAAGCAGTGCTGTCGCTGATACGGGCAAGTGGCCGAATCAGCCCTTCTGAAACCCAACTTGCGCCTCTGCGGGTTCAAGGCCTTGGACGCCCCGGCTGACGAGCTCGGCGATCGCCTGACCGAGGTTGTCCACCAGGAACCCGATGAAGCGGCGTGTTTCCCCCATCTCCCCGGGTGCTGCGACCGCGAAGTAGCTTCCGTCCGGCAAAGGGAAGAAGTCCGCACTCGCGCCGTCGAGTACCTCCTTCCGCAGCCCAAGCACAGAGGCAAGAAACTCCGACATCTCACCCCGCTGTTTCGTCGCAGAGCCAGCGAAGCACAAGCCGAGAACCATCATGGGCCGACCCTAGCTGGCGCATCCTCACGCGAAGGCAATCCAACGACGTGCCAAACTCGCATGCCAGCCATCGGGCGCGGCGCTCGGTTTCAGTGTTGAGTTATGCATGGTCACCTGGCCGGTGAAGCGGGCTCATTCCGGCCGTCGCGACGGGTCGCTTGAGGCTCGGTAGCGCGGTACCAGTGATCTTGTGTTCCCCTCCATCCTGACTCCTTCAGGATGTGCACGCATCGCCGGATCGGGATGGCCGATCTTCGCTGGGAGGGGACCGATGTCTGGGCGACTGGCTCCAACCTCGCCAGCGCTCTACTCTCGAGGTGCGGGTACACCCAGGAGCGGAGCTGTGATGGCAAGCCCCTTGTTGCGGACGAAGCTTTTCATCCCCCGACTTCCGACTAGCTTGGTGGCCCGATCACGCCTGAGTGAACGCTTGGGTTCTGGCGCCGCATCACGGCTCACTGTGGTCTCGGCACCGGCTGGCTTCGGCAAGACCACAGCGGTGGCCGCCTGGCTTCAGCTTCCGAACCCACACCCAGTGGCGTGGTTATCTCTGGACGAGAGCGACCGACAGCCCTCAGCCTTCTGGACGTATGTCGTGACCGCCCTTCAAGGTGTCGTGCCCGGCCTGGGGGATGGGATCTTGGAGGTACTGCAGTCGGCCCGGCCGCCGGTGCAGTCGGTGCTTGCCACCATGCTCAATGAGCTCGGCGACCTGTCTGATGAGCTGTTCCTGGTGCTGGATGACTACCACCTGGTCGATGGCCCCGCGATCGGTGAGGGGATGGCCTTCCTCATTGAGCACCTGCCGCCGCAGGTGCATGTGGTGTTGGTCACACGATCCGATCCGGGCCTTCCCCTGTCCCGGCTGCGGGTGCGCGGGGAACTCCTCGAGATTCGCGCTGCCGACCTGCGTTTCACCCCCGAGGAGGTGTCCCGGTACTTCACCGAATCTGGCAGGCTCAAGTTGAGTGAGAGCGATATGGGCGTCCTCGCGACCCGGACCGAAGGTTGGGTCGCGGCGCTGCAACTCGCGGCGTTATCAATGCAGGGCCGCCCGGACGTCTCTACCTTCATCCAGGGCTTCGCCGGTGACAACACCTACATCGTCGACTACCTGGTTGAGGAGGTACTGGGCCGTGAGAGCGAGGAGGTGCGCAGCTTCTTGCTGCAAACCTCGGTGCTGGACCGGCTCACCGGCGACCTGTGCGATGCGGTGACCGGCCACGGCGGCGGCAAGACCATGCTGGACGCGGTGAGTCGCGCGAACCTCTTTCTGGTCGCCTTGGACGACAACCGCACCTGGTACCGGTACCACCACCTGTTCGCAGACGTGCTGGTGGCACACCTGCGCGAGGAGGGACCTGACCAGATCGTCGAGTTGCACAGCCGCGCGAGCCGCTGGTTCGAGGATGCGGGGGAAGCCTTGCCCGCCGTGAGGCATGCGCTGGCTGCCGGCGACGTCGACCGCGCGGCCAACCTCGTTGAGCTGGCACTACCCGGGCTGCGGCGGGACCGCAAGGAGGCGACCATCCGTGGCTGGCTCGACCTGATTCCCGATGCCGTGGTTCGTGCCCGGCCCGTTCTTGCCATCGGTTTCGTCGGAGCGCTGATGGCCGCCGGTGACTTCGACCAGGCCCGTGCGCGTCTGCCTGACGTGGCTCGATGGCTAGAGCCGCCCGACGGTGATGGCGAGAACGGCCCGGCGCTCGAAATGGTCGTTGCGGACGAAGCTGAGCGGGGGCGGTTGGCGGGGTTCGTCGAGTTGTACCGGGCTGGTATCGCGCTGGTCGAGGGAGACCTGGCGGCCACCCATCGTCATGTGCGACAGGTCATCAAACGTGCCGCGCCCGACGATGAGGTGACGCGCGCGGGCGCGGTCGCGCTGTCGGGGCTCGCGCACTGGGCGGTCGGCGACCTTGAGGCGGCGCACCGCGCTTACTCCACGAGCCGGGAGGGACTGCTCGGCGCCGGACACATCCCGGACGTCCTCGGGTGCTCGATCGCCATGGCGGACATCCGCGTCGCCCAGGGGCGGTTGGGTGATGCGCTGGCAACCTACTCGCAGGCTCTCGCGCTAGCTGACCGGGACGGTTCCGCGGTCCGCGGTGTGGCCGACATGCACGTTGGCTTCAGCCAGGTTTGGCTCGAACGCGGGGAGCTGCAGGCTGCGGCCGAAGCCGTGCAGCGCAGCCAGGAGTTGGGCGAACGGCTGGGACTGCCTCAACACCCGTACCGGTGGCGCAAGGCTCTGGCGATGCTGCGGGCGGCCCAGGGCGATCCGGCGGGCGCGCTCAAGCTTCTCGCCGAGGCCGAGGCGGTGTTCACCACCGACTTCTCCCCAGACGTCAGCCCGCCTCACGCTCTGAGGGTTCGTTTCCTCACGCTCGGCGGGGATGTGGATTCGGGACTCCGCTGGGCACGCCAGCATGGGCTGTCTGTTGATGACGAGTTGTCGTACCTGCGCGAGTACGAGCACATCACTTTGGCAAGAGTGCTCCTGGTGCAGTTCACGGCGCAGCGCGACGAAACGGCTGCGTCAGGCGCCGATGGCCTGCTGCGGCGACTGCTGGTGGCCGCGGAGCAGGGCGGCCGAATGGGCAGCGTCATCGAGATCCTGGTTCTGCAAGCGCTGGTCCGCCACCACGCCGACGGTGACGCCCCGGATGCCGTGCCCTTGCTGGAGCGCGCCCTTATCCTGGCCGAACCGGAAGGCTATGCGCGCGTCTTCACCGAGGAAGGTCCTGGGCTCATCCCTCTGCTCGAGCGCCTCGTCGGCATGAAGCCCGGCTGGGACTATCCCCGCCGCCTGCTCACCACGGGAGCCCAGCCCCCTACCGGCCGGGTCGGCGCGCCGTCCGGCCAACGGGGTCCCCAGCAGCTCCTCGATCCGCTCAGCGAGCGCGAACAGGAGGTGCTCGGCCTGCTCACCACTCAACTGACCGGGCCGGAATTGGCCAGCCACCTGGTGGTTTCGCTGAACACGTTGAGGACTCACACGAAGAACATCTACGCCAAGCTCGGCGTCAACAGTCGCCGGGCTGCCGTCCATCGCGCGGCTGAGCTGGGGCTCCTCAATCACCCGAGCAGCTGAGTGGCCACCCTGATCACCACAGAAGATCACCACATCTGGTGATGACCACTCACCACATTCGTTCCTAGGTTTCGAGGCACAGAAGGCTCCCGGACACTCCGAGGGCTCCCCGGCCTACGGAATTGGAGCGAGACCGTGAGTAACGACGACCTGCATCCGGATCGCTATCGGATCCGGCTCAACGGGCGCCTCGCCCCACGGTGGGCCGCCTGGTTCGACGGCATGACCATCACCGGCGAGACCGACGGCACCACGGTCATGGAAGGCCGCGTGGTCGACCAGTCAGCGCTCCACGGGCTCCTGGCCACGCTGCGTGACATCGGGCTACCACTGATCTCGGTCATCCCCGTCCGCGCCGAACCGCAACCACCAGCCACACCAGAAGGAGAATGACATGACCGACACAGCCACCACCGGAAGGACTACCGGGAGGCCGGCCGCAGGGGACTGGACCCGCAAGTACGCGCTCGCCGGCGGCATCTTCTACCTGATCACCTTCGCGGCCTCGATGCCGGCAGCGTTCTACTTCCTCAGTCCAATCCTCACCGACCCGAGCTACATCACCAGCGCCGGAGCGGACAGCCGGGTAGCCATGGGCTGCCTCCTCGACGTGATCAACGCCCTTGCCTGCATCGGCACGGCCGTAGCGGTCTTCCCAGTGGTGCGACGCCAGAACGAAGCCCTGGCGCTCGGCTTCGTCACATCGCGGATGTTCGAAGCCGCGGTCATCATGACCGGCGTCGTGAGCCTGCTGGCCGTCGTCACCCTGCGACAGGACCTCGCCGGGGGTGCCGGAGCCGACCAGGCGTCCCTGTTGACAACCGGCCACGCCCTGGTCGCCGTCCGTGACTGGACCTTCCAGTTCGGTCCCAACTTGTGCGCAGCCATCAACGCGCTGCTCTTCGGTACCCTGCTCTATCGTTCACGGCTGGTGCCCCGCATCATCCCGACCATGGGCCTGATCGGCGCACCCCTGCTGTTGGCGGTCACCGCGGCGACAGTGCTCGGCCTTCTCGAGGCGGGATCAGTCTGGTTCGCCGCCGCCGTTCCGGTAGCCCTGTGGGAACTGTCGGTCGGCATCTACATGGTGGTCAAGGGATTCAAGCCGACCCCGGACACCACCACCGCCTGACACCCGTCCCCCGTTGCCACGCGGCAGTCGGTCGCCCGAAGAACACCGTGTGCTGAAGACCGGCCCGTCAGCGAGGACCGCGGCGTTGCCCGGATCCTGCACCCGGCGAGCCCTGTCCGACGACAGGCACCAACCAGAGAGAGGCCAACATGATCAATCATGACGCCGCCCAACGCGCACGTGGACATTCGGCATGACTGGCTTCGCGGCAGTCCTAGCGACCGCCATCCTCACAGCACTCGCGGTCCTCCAGGCCGCCGTGGCGTCGGGGGCACCTCTGGGTAGATTCGTCTGGGGCGGGCAGCACCGGACGCTGCCCCCACCATTGCGTGTCAGCAGCGCCGCTTCAATCCTGTTGTATGCCGGGTTCGCATTGGTCCTGCTCAGTCGGGCCGGCGTACTGCCTGGCTCCGATACCGGGTTCGTTGTGGTCACGGCCTGGCTGGTGTTCGGCTTCCTCGCACTGGCCGTGTTCGGGAACCTCGCGTCCCGAAGCAAAGCCGAGAGACGGACCATGGTGCCCACATCGGCAATACTTGCAGCAGCAGGCCTAATCGTGGCGGCCTCTTGATAGCCGTAGACCCAGTTTTGGAACTGTGCCGTGTCACCGCCGCCGTAAGCCAGCACGTCTACTTTTCGGCCGCGTGCGCGACGTTGAACAGCGCGGCAGCCGTCGCTGCCACGAAGGCCAGAGTCATCCTCGTCTTCGCGTTAGCGTGACGAACCCATTCGTTCTTGACCGACAGGGCCTTCCACGCGTGGTCCGGCGCCGGCACAAGTGGGACGGTCGCGATGGGCTGGTCCCCTTCCGACCCGTCGGACGCGCGACCACGCCTTCGACCCAACCATTTCACGCGACTTCCCCCCGAATAGAGACCTGGCATCACGCTAGCGGTGGGTACCGACAATCCAGCGCACGTACACCACGCCCTCGCGAGGTTTGAGCACCTAAGCGTGGCGCCGGAGCCGACATCCGCTATTCAGAAGCGTCGTTTCGGTGGTGCCGAATGGAGCGGGGCGTTTGTAGCACCTCCACAATTCGGCCGTTTCTGGTGCACCCACTCGTGGTTAGGTCTGCACTCCGCAGCGTGAGTAAGGGGGAGCCGAGGCTATCGATCAGCGTGCTTGTGGGAAGCCGACAGTCGCCTATCGAGCAGGCGTGGCTACCTGGAAGGAGTCGGGCCGCACCCGCACGAGCGACGCACCCGCAGGATAGGCAGGGAGCCAGGCTGACGGGTGGCCTCGTTGAAGGCGAGTGAACCGTCGGTTACCAGGTTGCATGAGGGTGTATCGCATCCGGTGGGTAGCTCCGCTCTGGCCGCCCCATCACGGGCGCGCTAGCGTCCTAGGCACGGCATTGGAAGGGGGTGACAGACATGCCTGACTACCACGTCACACCGCACGGTGACGGCTGGGCCGTCGAGAAGGGGGGCGCCAGCCGTGCATCATCCGTGCACGACACCCAAGCCGAGGCCATCAACGCCGCCCGCGGCTACCTGGAGAACCAGGGCGGAGGCGAACTCAACATCCACGGCAAAGATGGAAAGGTCCGAGCGAAGGACACCATCGCGCCGGGCAACGACCCGCGCAACATTCCGGGCTGACTCCGTAGGTGCAGCAGGCCCCGGGCTCTGGTCCCGGGGCCTGCTCGCTGCAATGAGCCGGTCGCGTCGCATTCCGCAGCGGTGCTCACACGGTCAAGGAGTTCAGCGCTGCGGCGAAGCCGGCGCATTTGTAAGGGCCTCGGGCAGCGGGCGGCGTCTCCGCTTACTGCCCGGAGCCAGCCCTTCTTGTGGGAACTCCACGAGCGCGCCTGCGCCGCACGATTGCGATGGACGCAAGCGCTCCGCGGCAGATGCGCGCGTTCGGCGCTAGAGCCGTGCGGCCTTGGAAGCTGCTTTCAGGATGAGTTCATCCAGTTGGGCTTTCTCCGCCAGGAGGAGGTCAATCTGGCGTTGCTCTGCGAGGTAGGTGTCATTTCGTTGCGCCTCCAGCGCCCAGTACGCGCGGGCACGAAAGACCCGGAGCCGGCGGGTAGCCGCTCTGGCTTGGCCAATCTCTCGCGCAATCGGCCAAGGGATGTCGATCGGCACCGATCTCGGCACCGGATCTGATGACGGCACCACTTGGGGCCGCCAGTTCTCTACGCCGAGAGACGCCACCTGAACCCCGGCGTCAGAACGTATGTCGAGCGCCAGCCAGATTCCCGGGAAGCCAAGCACCGGCCAACGGTCGCCCTGGTCGCGAACTGGGTCGCCGAGCACGGGCAACCCGCCCAGCCCCACCACAAGCTGTGCGCGTACGGCCCGACGAGAGAGCGGACTTACATCCTCGGTCATTGACACCGATCAATCGTCCCAGAACGGCCCCAGAGCGGAGGTTCCCGCGACGAGACGCCTCAGAGGTATGTCGTGCTAGGAACTAGGTGTCCCTCCGCGCGGAGGCGAAGACCCTCGTCGCGCCCTCCACAGCGTGCGAGTCGAAGCGACAATGACGCTCAGCGCTGTCTCGGCGCCCCGAGTTCCCACCAATCGACAGCTGGGCGGTCAGGGATGAGTCCATCGACGAGTTCCGGATCGTCCAGGTTGCAGAACTTCCACAGTTCCTTCGCCGCCCGCGCGTACTGGAACAGGACCTGGTCGACATCAAAGGCGTCGATCTGACCACTGCGGAAGCGGTCAACTGCTGAGCCGACGTGTTCAACCAGTCCGACAAGCTGGGCCTCGTGGTATGCCGCCACAGCGTCGCGCGCAGCGTGGCGGTCGGATTTTGCGGTCACGATACGAGGCTAGTCGGCCACGATCTTCCGCGCGCGACGCTGCATGAGCGAGTGCCCGGCCTCGCCGCTACCAGGCTCTTTGCATGCCGCCGCTGGCAGGCCAGGCTTCCAGCGCCCAGGGGTCCAGGAAGAGGATCACCTTAATCGACGAGGTCTCGCAGGTGAGGAACTGTTGTTCGTCATCGCTGAAGCCGCGGTCATCCACCCGGCAACCGAAGGCCCGGGCGTTGGCCAGCATCTTGTCGAGGTCGCCGACTTCCCATGCAGCGTAGACCTCGCCGCCGGAGTCACAGTCATCCAGGATGGTGACGCCTGATGCCGGGATGACGCTGCTCAAGTCGTCGATCGCCGAGCGCATCCGCGAATGTGCGGAATCACCGCAGAACGACTCCGGCCCCGCGCCGGACCACCAGTAACCGCCGGAGGCGGCAATCAGCCCGGCGAACACGGCGACAATCGCCCAGGAGATGGCTCGGTGTGACCCGCCCACGGCACCTCCTTTGGCGCAACCTTGTCTTCCTTGAAGTTTGGCATGCCTTCAAATGGCGCACGCCCGCGGCGCGGCATGTCCGGATGGGTTCCGTGAAGCCGGGAGTTGGAGGCGTGGCCGCTGAGCGGGGCCGATTAGTCGTCTTCCGCGGTCGAGCCTTTGTCATGGGTCGGTTACCGGGAGAGGCGTGATCTGGCTGATCTGTCGGGTTGCGGGGAAGCTGGCGAAGCACACGAGCGCGGTGGGCAGGTCGAGCATGTACACCACGCGACCGTCGTCGCGCGGCCGGTCGGCGACCAGCATGGCGGTGCCCATGACTTCCCAGCCGCATTCGGTCTGTCCGTGCTGGAGTTGGCCGTCGACCTGCAGTTCGGATAGGCCAGGGAACTCCAGAGTCCAGTGGGCGTCTTCGCCGACGATGACCGACAGCGCCAAGGTCGTCGGAGGATGGATCACGAGTGCAACCAGGTCGACGACGTCTAGGTCGGCACCGACCCAGCGTCCGCCGTCGGCAAGCAACCAGCCGCTGCTCGTCCCGCGGACCCACTGGCCCGGGAACCAACGGCTGTCCGGAGCAGGCAGCCCCAGACGCGGCCACGCCGGGGGAGAAAGAAGTCTCCTGATCCGTTCAAAGACGGACGAACAACCCATCGGAATCCCTTTCGCGATCAATGGTCACCGCGATGGGCAACCTTGAAGGATCCACCTCCACACCTATGCCGGTCAAGGACTCAGCAGAAGGGCCAGCGGCTGACGACCCCGACGGCGGCATGAGGGAGCCGTTGCAGGGCCTGCTTCTGGGCGCTCTACCAACCTTCTTCCGCATTGGCTTCCACACGAACTGACACGGCTACCTGCGTCGATCCGTACAGCGCGGCTAGATTGACCGTTGTTTGCCAAGGAGGTCTTCGATGCCCGACACGTCCGCGCAGGAGTCGCGGCCAGCGGCCGGTTCACCGCCGATCTTTCAGGCCGTCCCATCGAACCCAGCGATGAGTCTGTTCGTTCTCGGCGCCGTTGCGGGCGCCGGAGCGGCACTGTTGCTCTTCCTCGGAGCGACCGCGATCGACATGGGCGGAATCGCCATCATCTTCGGGATGGGTCTCGCCCTGATAGCGATCTTGCTCCTGATCGCCAGCGGGGTCGTCCATCTTCTCCGCAGCACAGTCGAAAGGCGCAACGGCCGCCGCTGACATCATGCTTCGATCAGGTGGTCCCTCAAGCCGTGTCTGCCCAACATCCTGTATTCGGCAGATCCGGTCGTTTCGCCGTTGCCGAACCCAAGCGCCGCTTTGTGGGATCTCTACAAATCGTCCGTTACCGGTTCGCGAGCTTGTGTCCCGCCGTGGTTCAGTTCAGGAAGGGCCCGCGGTCCGCCGAAACCCACAACCGAAACTGATTCGCTCCGAGACCGCGCGCGTACCGTTATTGGCGGATCGCTGGCGAGGAGGTTTCGTATGGGCATGGTGGGTTACGCGAGGGTGTCGACGCGCGAGCAGGACCCGGCTGCACAGGAGTGGGAGCTGAAGGCGGCCGGCGCGGAACGAGTGTTCGTCGACCACGGTGAGTCGTCCCGAGTGGCTGATCGTCCTCAATGGCTGGCTTGTAAGGACTATCTCCGTGCCGGCGACACCTTGGTCGTTCGGGCTCTGGATCGTCTGGCTGGGACAACAACGCTGGCGATTCAGACGATCACCGAACTGGGGGAGCGGGGCATCAACATCAAGAGCTTCACCGAACCGGACATTGACACCACGACACCCATGGGGCGGGCGCTGTTCGGGATCGTCGCGGTCATCGCGCAACTGCGGGTGGACACCATCAGGCAGAACACCATGCTGGGTTTGGCGCGTGCCCGGGCCGAAGGGCGTGTGGGTGGCCGGCCCACCGTGATGACACCGGAGCGCATCGAACAGGCGCGTCGGATGAGGTCCGAAGGGAAGAGCTTTGCGGAGATCGGCCGGGTCCTGGGAGTGGGCGCCACTTCCGTCTCCAGGGCATTGAGCTAAGCCGTTTCCTCCCCCGCTGATTCGGCTGGGGGCACTGATGCGGTTGTTTCCGAGTGCCGACGCGGCTCGGTCCGATCGGTCTGGGTGGAGTTGGGCACCCAGGTCCAGGAACCCAGTTCCGGGCCGCCGCTTCGTCTGGTCAGCTCCTTCACGAGGACTGCGATGGGTACGCGTGACAAGTCGAACTCTTCACCGAGCAGCTCAAGGGCGACGGCAGCATCCTCACGACCGCATCGACGGAATTGTTCAGGCGTCAGCTCAAGGGTTCGCGCCAGCACCAGCAGTGTCCCCACCGATGGCCTCACATCGATCGCTCGGCTGCCTTTGCCCCGGAGACCACTGAGCGCTTCCTGGATCGTGCCCATGGCGAGGCCAGACTCTCGGGCAAGTTGAAGGGCCGACCAGCGCCTCAGGTGGCGGGCCGCGTCAATCAACACTGACTCCGACGATGGGTTCATCACAACAAGGTAGGGGTCCCGGGACGCGAATCGCGGTGACACGCGGCTAACGGCCCGCGCGGCGGTCAACCGCTTCGCGGCGCAGTGCAGGTCCGGGGCTCAGGCTGAGTGCGCCACTAGCCTCTAGAACCTGCGGGGCGCTGGCGTCGCATGCGCCTAATCGGACCCTAACGTGACGTCGTTCCGCCTGATCGTGGAGAAAACCGGTCGGAGCAAGGGTGAAGCGGGAACCCAGGGTAAGGACGGCAAGTTCCGCGACTCTGATTCAGGCTCCCGGAACGAAACGAACGTGAAGGATGGGCGCTAGCCGGTAACCTGCGCCGATTGCTGCGGCCGAGCCGAGGGTGCGCAGCCTGGACGCCAGCGTGCGGACCGCGAGTTAACCGGCACCCGCAGCGCCTTCGTCGGCTCGAGTGGTGGGTTCGGATGTCCGCCATGACGCGGCACCGATTCTTCGGCTGGGCGTGGCGAGTCCCCGTCACATCACCGGTGTCGGCACCGAATCGAAGCTGGAGGCTGGGTCTCGAAAAGTTCTTCTGATCGGCCTGAAGGGGAGTGTGCCGAGCGGGGATGAGCTCGGGGTTGCAATGCTCGGGTATGCGGCATTGGTGCCGTAGGAGAGCCTGTTGGACACCCGGCAGAGCGGCCGATCGATCGGTCACGTCACCCGGCCCGGCGACCGCGGTATCGCTCGGGCAGCGGCGGACGCTTATCGGACAACTCCAGAGGCTCGAGCCAAAGCAGTGGTTGTCCCAACGCAGAGTGTCACCCAGAGACCGTCGCGATGTCGCGGCGCGCATCCCAGGGAGCTGGGGACGCAAGACAAGCTGATGCTGCCTGGCCGCCGGTCATACGACGGCGGGCGTCAGCCGAGAGGTGACAAGGAACACCGGGAGACGACCCTATGACGTTGCTCGCTCGACCAGGCGTGCCGTGGGGTCGGCCGCGAGCCCGGACGTAGGGCCCGGTGCCAGGCGGCTGCGATGCCGAGAACCAAGGATTGGAGGGCGGGACGCCGCCGAAGAGCCCGACGAGCGGTGGGATGGCCAGGTCCGCGGCGCGTGGCCGTGCCGGTGGCGAGGATGGTGCTGGTTGATGGCATCAGGTAGCTCCATTCGCCGCGTGGAGGACCCGATGCGCGTGGCATTTTAGGGTCAAAGTCTCCGGACGTGCCGGGGCGGGTTAGGTGGACGCCCGTCGGCGTTCCGGTCGCCGTGAGCGACGCGTTGAGCGAGCTGGCCTGCGCATCCCGACCGTGATTTGCGAGCTTGGCGGTGCTGATCGGCAGCTCGCTCGGCCGATTAGACAGTCTCAGGGACAGCGCCAGGCTCATGGGACCGCTCCATGGATTCGTGCCTTACGGATCAGCTCTTCCCGCGACCCGGCTCCGAACTTCTCGCGAAGGCTCACCACCTGCTTGCGGACGGTGTTCACAGACACATGGAGGTTGCGGGCGATCTCTGGAACTGGTTGGCCGCCGGCCAGCAGGGGCAGCAACACTTGCTCGCGTTGCGTGAGGCGGATGGGCGCGGTCCGGGGTTGCCCGGAGTCGTTGAGTTGAGCCAGTCGCTGCAGTAGGAGCTGGAAGGCGGGTGCGGAAGGATCGATGTGAGGGCGAACCAACTCGATGAACGCCTCTCGAGCGGGCGGGGGGAGGAGGGCGATATTGAGGAACGTCTCGTGCTGCAACAGCCGCTTTGCCTCCCGGATCGCATCGCCTCGCAGAGTGTCGTTCATGCTGCCGTCAAGGAGAGCTGCGCCCACCCTGATCATGGCCAGGCGGTGGCGATCGATCATGCTCAGGGTGGGTTGGAACGGCCACGCGTCGGCCAGCGCGATGGCCTCGCGGTAGTGCCCGGCCCACAGTCGAACGCGAGCTTGCGACAAAAGCTTGAGGTTGTCGGGCAGGGTTTCAGCGACCTGGGTGGCCGCACCGAAAACCCCTGACCTGATGAGGAGCACCACGCGTACTCGGCTCATCAAGGCTGCCCCCAAAGGCTCCTCATGTTCCCGCCCCGTCAACGAGAGGCGTTGGACGCTGGTTGTCATGTCGCGGATACCGGTGGCTATGTCGCCCCACAGCACCGCTCTCCACGCCTCGAGGGCTACGCGCACTGTCCAGAGCCCGGCCAGTCCCGCAGTCTGGCTGCTCACGAGGGCCAGACAGCGATCTACGCACTCTCGGTCCAAGCGCCTGACCGCCTCATTGCCGTCAGCGAGAATCTCGAACACGTGCCCCTGGCCGCGGAAGCCCCGAACCCCGAGATCATCGTCGACGACGACCACCGGTGGTTCGGAGTGGTGGGCTGGGCCCTCTTCTGTCGAGACGCTCCGCGCGAGGGCCTGCACGCCGGCCGCCATGGTTTCTAGCGGCTCCCAGTCCGCCAACACGGTTGCCCAATTGGCCTCGTTGATCGCGTTGTGCGTGTCGAACCGGCCCAAGGCAAGTCGCGACGCGAACGCGCGGAAGATGGCATGCGACGTGCGGCCTGGGGGGCGACCTGCCCTCGAGCGCCGGTCGATGAATGCGTCGACTTCTTGTTTGGTCTGCCACGCTGCGTCGAGCGGCCGGCCTCCCTGAGCGGTAGGCAGGTGCCCTTCGCCGATCATGCGGAAGGTGCCGGCGCTCACAGCCTCATCCGTGTCATCGCGGACCGACCAGTCGGCATGCAACATCACCGAGTCGAGCAGCAGCCGTCGCAGCACCAAGCCGGCCTGCTGTCCGGCCGGGGCGAGCAGCGAGGCCGCCGCTCCTGAGGCCCAAGTGAGGATGGGGCGCGCCCGCCGCGCCTCGACGGGCAGGTCACGGAACAGTAGGAGTGTCTCTTGCCGCAGGCCGGTCGTATGCTCGCCCAGGAGCAGCCATGTCTGCTCCAAGACATCCCAACGCTCCGCCTCGAGCCCGAACTGCGAAATGATTGGCAGTGTGAAGGGGTCCGGCTGCGCCAGCCACGCGCCGAGGAGCAGCGCACGAGCCGTCCCGGCACCACCGAGGGCCTCCAGTTGAGCCTCCAGCATCGGTAGCCATTCGGGGTCCGGTGTGTAGCCAGCCGGATCCCTCACACGTCGTGCGACGCCCTCCCTGGTGAGTAAGGAGCTGAAAGAGGACCACTGAGGAGCCTGCTGACCCACGCCGCACGCGCGAAGAACTAGGCGGTAGACGTGTTCGTCGAGCCTCGGCCAAAGGGCGAAGGCTCCGATCCACGGATGAAAGGGAGCCAGTGCCTCGTCGCTCGGAACATTCCTCTTCTTCATCATTGCTGAGTAGGGAATTGGTGACGGTGCAGCCGAATCCATGATGACCTCCCTAACTTGAAGATCGGGTAGCTCTCCGGCACAGTTGGAGGGCTAAACGCCGCCGGCCGGTACACGTAGCCCGCCGACAACCAACTAGTACGGGGCCCCCACACCCATGCGCCCGTGCGTCTGGCGACACCAACCCCTCGGTCGCGATAGAAGCGAACATGCTATGACTACCCGGCGACACTCACAGCAGAACGTGCGGCGTAAGGGGCAGTCTCCTGTTGGGCTGGCTCGGTGGTCGCTGCGGCGGTTCGAGGCCACCCTGTCCGGTACCCCGTTGACTTCGCGAGCAGGTCGCCTGCGGGCGGAGGATGGAGGCCCCTCCACTTTCGCCGCGCTTCCCATGATGTCATTGGACAATGAAACGGTGTCCCGGTTTGGGTGATGTACAACTGCCTCGCCTCGGTCGACCTGTACGCTCGTACGCCGCTTGCCAGCAGCTGCCTTGTCCGAGGGACCTGAACACATAGCGGCGTCGGAGCGGATTCCGCGGGAATCGCCCAGAGCGAGACACCGAGTTTGCTTCGACCACGATGACAGTTGCCTCGCATGCGAACTGGTTCCCTATGCGAAGCGGCCTGGTGGGCGGGTCGTTGTCGTGCGCACGCGCGGGTGGGCGCGGGAGCCCGCATCTTTGCATGCCGCGGAGCGGTGGTCTGGACAGTTCTGCTGAAGCGGTCGCCTACGCGGCGGTTGCCTCGGATCGGGACGAACGACCAGGTTGGGGACCCTCCCGAACCTGCCGATCACATCGTGGGAACCGAACGGATTCTTGGAACGAAGCCAGCAACGTGGCGCGAAAGAGATGCCGCCGGCGGTGGGGTGTTCGGCTACTGCGACATGGGGATCGTCACGATGGGCGTGGGCGAGGGGCGTGCGTACAGGTAACCCTGGGCGTGGCTCCAGCCCTGCCGGAGCAGGAGCCGGTGTTGGCTCTCTGATTCGACCCCTTCGGCGACGCCGGTGAGGTGCAGGCCGTTGGCGAGGCCGGCGAGGCCGGCTGAGAGGGCGTTCGCCGCTTCGTCGTCTTCGCTGAGGTCTGCGGCGAAGCTGGCGTCGAGTTTGAGTCCGGTTACGGGCAAGTCGCGGAGGAGGGAGATTGATGAGAAGCCGGTGCCGAAGTCGTCGACATGGATGCCCACGCCCAGGCCCCGAAGCATGGCCAGGTCTGTGGGGGTCCCCGGCTGGAGAGCCATGGCGGCTGTCTCGGTGATTTCGATCACGATACGCCGGGGGTCGACGCCATGCCGGGACAGGGTGTCAGTAAACGCGTCCAGCCAGCCCGGGTGGGCCAGCTGCACAGGGGAAATGTTGACGCTGATGGGTCCGGGCAGGTCCGGGTTGCTCGCCAGCAGTGCACAAACCTGGTCGAGCACATGCTGTCCGATGGTCACGATTAGGCCCGAGTCCTCGGCCGCGGGAATGAAGAGAATCGGGGGGATCAATCCGCGGACCGGATGTTGCCAGCGCACCAGCGCTTCATGGCCCACTACCCGGCGGTCGGCCAGCGTCACGATCGGCTGGTAGTGGACGACGAACTGGGCGGTGCTGAGGGCCTCCCGGATCTCGTCCTCGATGGTAAGGCGTGCCAAGGCTTGTGCGTGCATGTCGTCGTCGAAGAACTGCCAGCGGGCCCGACCCGCCGCTTTCGCGCGGAACAGGGCCGTGTCGGCGTCACGCAACAAGCTCTCGCTTGTGGAGTCCGGTGCGTTCAGGGCGATACCGATCGACGCGGCGGGCACGACCTTGTGCCCGCGGACCGACACCTCGGCCCCGACGATATCCACGATCTGTTCGGCCACGCGTTCCATGTCGCGCGCATCCACCACATCAGGGACGACAATGATGAATTCGTCCCCTCCCATGCGCCCAAGCCGGTCTGTGGGGCGCACGACGCTGGCGATCCGGTCGGCGACCGTCACCAGGAGCTCATCACCGGCCGCGTGGCCCAGGGAGTCGTTCACAATCTTGAAGTGGTCAAGGTCGACGAACAGCACCCCGACCTGGTTGGCGATGCCGTTCGTCGCCTCTAGATCCGCCTCCAGCCCGTCCACGATCCAGGCCCGGTTACGCAGCCCCGTCAATGGATCATGGAACGCTTGGTACGCCAGCTGTTCTAAGGCTTCGTGCTCGGCTGTGGTGTCCACGTACTGGACCAGCAGGAAATCGGGGCGCCCGCCAGTGCCCGCGATCAGCTTTGCGGCGCGCTTGACCCACAGCACGTGGCCATCCGCACGGACGAGCCGGACCAACGCGGATTCGGCGGGGGCGTCGGCACCACCGGCGACGTCGGCCGCCCGAAGGCGAACGAGCAGTTCCGCATCGTCGGGGTGCACCACGTCTTGCACGGAGTGAGATGTGAGCCAGGCCTCGTCGCGTCCTAACAGACCGGACATGGAGCTGTTGACCACTCGCCACGAGCCACCCACCTCGCTCAGAGCCATCCCGACGGGAGAGGACATCATGGCCGCGCGGAACAAGGACTCGGACGCCGCCAGAGCCTGCTCGGCCACCTTGCGCTCGGTGATATCCATCACGTACCCCAGCAAACCTACGGTCCGTCCCCGATCGTCTCGAACCACCTCGCCCCGGACGTGCACCCAGCCCCGGGCGGAGTCTGCTCCGAACGTCTCAAGTTCCAGGTCGTAGGGGAGCCCCGTTTCGGAGGTCCCGGCCACCGCCGCGACCAGCTGCGCCCAACCATCGGCCCCGTACAAGTGCTCGTGCTCCGCAAGACTGGGAGCCGGTAGGGCCGGATCCCGGCCGAACAACTCGAACAACTCCTCCGACCAATCCACCTGGTTAGAGGCGAGGTCGAGGCTCCAACTCCCCAGACGCGCCATACCCTGCGTCGCTCGCAGCATTCGGTAACTGCGCTCCAGCCTTGCGGCGGTGACGTCCAGCGCCGTGACCAGGACGCCATCCTCATACGGGGTCGCCCGTTGGGTGAAGGCCCCCCGGACCCCGTTCTCATCCACCCACGGCACGTCAATCACCACAGCGCCTTGGGTGCGAATGGCCCGAACGTCGGCGTCGAAGACACCGTTGTCCCGCGATGAAGGGAACAACTCGATCAAACCGCGGCCGACAACGTCATCGTTGCTCATGCCATACAGCTTCAGGGCCGCGTCATTGACGAAGGAATACAGCAGCTCCACGATCGCGCCGGCCTCATCACGAACGGGCGTCATGATGAATACCGGGTACGGTGCTGTACGCAAGGCCTCGCGCGCCTGCGTCTGCGTGCGCCGTTCTTCGTTGATCGACACCGGGGCTCCCGTCGAAACTTCAGGTACGCGATGCCAGCAAGCGACCACGACAAGCCTAACTCTACGCGGACAGGACGGTTTCGATGACATCCTGGCCGGGGAGACGACCGGGGTCACCATCGTCGTGCGGCCCGGATGGTGAAATACGCCGTGATCCCGCGTGTGGCCGCTGGACGGTGCGCGAGGCAACGGTTCCTGTGGCCGTCGGTAGACATCAACGCCCCGCAACACGTTTGGAGCCGCTGATTATCTAGGAACGCCGGCAGGCGGACCGCGAGACGACACCGAGCCGACCCGCCGTCGTCCTTCCTTCAAGAACAGGGGCTCGGAGAACAAGGTCAGGGGGTCGGTCGAATAGCGCACGATGGGACCGACCTCGTAAGGGGCACCATGGCTGACCATCGGCTGACCAAACCTTGCACCAAGTGAGGGCGTGCTGGTGGACGGCATGCTCGCAAGGCGGGAATATGGAAGCGCGGAGTTCATGTGCACATGAACCCGAAAAGTGAATCAACGCCGCGACAGCAGCTGCCTAGACCCCTCCGCAGCTGGCCACCACCGCCAAGGTGGCGCGTCACGTCCCCAATGCCCGGCAGGCACGGATGAGTAACTTGCCCAAGGGTGCTAGATCGGTCGGGGCCCTCGACCCTCCCGGGGCCCCGACCGAGGCATCCGCGCTACGTACTCCCCAGGGCGGCCGCTACGAGGTGGACCCTATGGCTGCGACTGCGATGCGGTTGGGACGTGCACGCGCCATCGGCCCACTCCATTTGCAGTCAGGTGCGGGGGGTTCGGGCCCGCGAACGTATCGCCTTGCATCATGTGAACCTTGAGGAGACCACGGTCACACCCTTGACCTTGCGACCAGCTCGAGGCGGGGGCTGTCCGACTCCCTGGCCGCCGAGGCGCGGTTCCCCGCGGCACCCCTTGGCAACGGCAACCTACGAAAGGGTTCTCGAAACGCTCGGTCCTAGACGCATTCCACAATTTTCTGAAGCGGTGTCCGCAAACGAGTGACACCCTCATGGGTGACATTTTTTGGGCGCTTGCTTTGCGGGTGGCAACCACATGCCCCGATTAGGCGGGGGGCGTCGCGCGTGTCGATTTTGGCGTATGATCGTAGCGTGGGCGGTGCGACCCTTGCCGAGGCCACGGCCTGATTTTCATTATGTGTCAAGGGCCGGCGTTGACCGGGATTGAGAGTCAGGTTGTTTAAGGGCCGCATGCCTTCCTGTTTCGGGTGTTGAGGGGAGCCTCCTGAATGAGCGGATCGACACTGGTCGTCGCACGACCGCCGGTAAACAACTGCGTGCAGCTGGCTGCGATCCTTCCCGGCGGGACCCATTGTGACCGCCGGCTCGCAAGGTCCTTCAGGTCCGGGAGTGCGGTGACCCGGTTGTGATGTCGCTCTGTCGGTTCTCGTTTCAAGCGGGCCTGCAGCAACCCGCTCCAGGGGTATGCCCGCCCACATCGATGTTGGGGCTTTCCTTGAGGATGGCAAGCCTCGTCCGAGCGCTGGTCGCTGTCCGCTTTGCGGCGCGGCGCGAGTCCGGGAAGTTGTTGGGAGCTGGGTTGTTGTGATCGCACCCAAGAGAAGTCACTCAGGGGTGTCCGGCCTGACCCCCTCGCTGGTTGCAGCTCGACGCGCCGGACGTCGCAACGACACCGGCATATCCAGTCACGGACAAGCGTCGGACCCTTCTGGCGATGCCGGAGTGCTCCAAGCTCAGCTCGCGGCCACCCAGGCGCTGCTTAAAGCAGAATCGGGCCCCGAGGTGCGTACGATTGTGTGGACCCTGGTTCACGCCCTTGGAGGAAAGATGACCCCGGCGCGGGGGGCTGATCCCGCGACGGTCCTCCCGATAGATCTTTCACTGGGTCTGGCGGAGCCCATGCTGCCGCTCGCGGCGCCGGCCAGCGAGGCCGAGGTCCGCATCCGGGAGGTACTACCCGGTTTCCTGGACTCGGCAAGGTTGGTGCTCTCCAGGATTCACGCCACCAACCGACGGGACAAGGAGGCCAGCCGTGACCAACTCACCGGTCTGCTGACACGGCGAGCCTGGATGCGACGACTCGCCGCGGCGGTACCCGGGGACAGCGTCTGCCTCATTGACTTGGATCACTTCAAAGCCGTGAACGACACCGGCGGTCACGCTGCCGGTGATGCCCTGCTGCGTGCAATCGGCCAGGTCGTTTTGGGGGCATTCCGAACCGGCGACTCCTGCGGACGTTACGGCGGGGACGAACTCGTCTGCCTGACACAGGCATTCTCCGCCCAGGATCTTTTTCGCAGGTGTGAAGATCTCCGGCAGACCTGGGAGGCGGGGAGACCCCCGGCCGGAGCCGACGTGGGATTGTCCATAGGCGTCGCCGAGGTCCGCGAGAGCGGCGGTCTAACGGCGCTTCAGGCGGCCGATGCAGCGATGTACCGAGCCAAGGGTGCCGGACGCAACCAGACCGTACTCGCCTCCAACGGTGACTATCACGCATGGAGCGACTGATGACCCCAGTTGCCGACCCCGCCGCCGACTACTTTCAAGCGATCCAGACGTTCGACCCTTACCGGGCCACCAACGTTGTGCTTGAACTCCTGGATCAAGCCACACCCATGCAGAACATCACCGAGGAAGTCCTCGCCCCGGCACAGGTCCGCGTCGGTCACTTGTGGGAGTCAGGGGTCTGGTCCGTTGCCGACGAACACGCAGCAACCTCGATCACTGAAGGGGCGCTGGCCACCCTCACGCACGCCGCACGACGAAGGCCCGATGCTGGCGCTCGCCACGTCGCGGTGGCTTGTGTGGAAGGTGAATGGCACAGCCTTCCAGCGCGCATGATCGCAGCCGTCACAGAGGCAACAGGCCGAGCGAAAGTCACCATCCTCGGCCCATCCCTGCCTGCGGAACAGCTCCATCGCCGACTGGCGGCCGGGGACATCGACCTGGTCGCACTCTCCTGCACCATGCCGACAAACCTCATCGGCGCAGCGCACTGCATCGCAGCGGCGCACGACGTTAACGTGCCCGTGATCGTAGGCGGCCGCGCATTTGGTGCAAATCCCCTTCGGGCAAGGGCCATCGGCGCCGACGGCTGGACTGAGGACGCCCGGGCACTTCTCGGGACCATACCGCCCATGGCGCGACGAGAACTAACGATCCCGGCCGAAGCCTTGTTTCTCAACGCTCTCGACGAGGACACCCTGACAAGTGCCTACCAGCGGTTGGCGCAGGCCATTCCCATGCTTCGTGATATGCCCTACCCGCAACAGGCTGGGGCTAAGGAAGGTCTGCGCTGGCTAGGGCGATTCAGCGCCAATGCGCTCCTTACCCACGATGCGACCATCCTCGAGGATGCACTCCTCTGGTGCGCCCGGCTCCTACAAGGCAAAATGCCGCCAGAGGCTGTGACGACCTGCGCGCAGATCCTGGCCGAAACCGTCGCATCGCAGTGCAGCGAAGGTGCAGCCATGCTTCGTGACTCAGCCGCCACGGTGGTCGCGAAGCTTCAC
>Ga0366786_1003_pt1 | contig 64799 bp, 52 predicted proteins | sample TotcelHN113001M9_FD_207046 | JGI IMG/M metagenome (GOLD analysis project Ga0366786, IMG submission 207046) | Enriched cells from coal bed in the Powder River Basin, Montana, United States - Total cells N11 rep2 HSBNCT.N11.300.1.M9 ... | reverse complement strand
GGCCCATCGTCGTGCGGTCGACCGGGTGCGCTCGGTCAGCAGCGAGGTGGCCCGCGACGAGCACTACGCCGTGACGGCCGTGGTGCGGGAAACCGATCACGTCTGGGACAACGTCGAGCAGAAGATGGACGTCGATCGGGTGCGCAAAGGGATGGCTTCGTTGACCGTGATCCAGCGGGAAGCGCTCGGGTTGGCCTACTTCGGTGGCTACACCCAGACAGAGGTCGCCTCGCTCCTTAAGCTGCCGTTGGGGACTGTGAAGACACGAATACGCGATGGCCTGATCGGCCTGCGTGACGCCCTGGGGGTGGAGGCATGAGCGAGATCCATGGCGCCGTCGGCGCCTACGTGATGAATGCGCTGGATGGTCATGAACTCGATGAGTTCCAGAACCATCTCGCGGGCTGTGCGACCTGCCAGCGTGAGGTCATCGAGTTCCGGGAAACCGCTACCGCCATGTCTTTGCTGACGCAGACGGCGCCGCCCCCGGCGCTGAAGGACTCGGTGATGGCTGCCATCGCCGGCGTCCGGGTATTGCCGCCGGTCGATGACGCGGTGGATGCAGAACAGGCCGAGGCCGAGCCCCGTCGGGACGACGTTCCGGTCGGAACCGACAAGACGGTCGAGCCGGTAGACGAGTTGGCGGTCCGCCGTCAGCGCCGGATGACCCGCGTGCTGTCCCTGGCCGTTGCCGCGGTAACCGTGGTTGCTTTGATGCTGGGTGGCTGGGTGGTGTCGCTGAGCCAGCGTCCGCCGGTGGCCAGCGCGACGGCAGAAACCGAACTGCTTCGGGCACCAGACCTGAAGGCGTACACGATCGACCTGAAGAGCGGTGGGAAGGCCACCTTCATCGCATCGAAGAGCCTGAACAAGGCGATGTTCTCCGGCGGCGACCTGCCAGCCCTGAAGGACAACCAGACCTACCAGCTGTGGACGCTGTCCGGCCCACTGGCGGCCCCGACGCGCGTCACCCCTGACGCCCTCGTGGGCTCCGGGAACGCGGTGAAGCAGTGGTTCACGGGTCCGGTCGCACAGTCGGATGCGCTGGCGATCAGCATCGAGCAGGCCGGGGGAGCAAGTGTCCCGACCAATGTTCAGGGGGCGACGGCCTTCTGAAGTGGGGGGTACGTCAGGGCCGGTTCCTTCGGGGCCGGCCCTGACGTTTGTTCGGCTCGCGCTACACGCCGGTGAGGATCAGGCGGTTGCGGTCGGGGTCCTCCAGGGTGACCACCCGGAAGCTGGGGGTGTTCATCGGGTCGTCGTGGGCGATCCCGAGCTTGTCCAGTCGGGTGAGCTCTTCATCGAGGTCGGCGACCTCCACGACGGTGGTCGAATTGCCGGCTCGCAGCGGATCCTTCCAGACCTGCACGCCCGCATCGTCGGAGAAGTGCCATTCCAGCAAGCCCTCCATGGGGGCGGCGTCGGCCTCGCGACCGAGGACGGCGGCGTACCAGAGGTGGGCAGCGTCGAGGTCGGAGACGGTCGATTGGGCAAGCAGGCCGATGGGTTCCATCCCCGCCCCTTACCCACCTTCCCCGCAAAGCCCACGCGCGGACGCCCCTCGGTGCTAGCGTCTTGTATACAAGACATATCTTGGAGGCCACATGCAGCACCAGGCAGACCCGAACAAGCGCTTCTACGGGGCAATCACCGTCAGCGACCGCGGGCAGATCGTGATTCCCGCCCAGGCCCGTCGCGACTTCGGCATCGAGGTGGGGGACAAGCTCCTGGTCTTCGGCGACCTGCGCCACGGCCTGGCCATCGACAAGGCGGACAACATCATCGCCCGGGCGCCCGGCTTCGAACAGATCCTCGGCGACGGGGTCGACCATGACTGACCGCGGGCTGAAGGTGCTGTCCGCTGTCGTGGCCAACGCCGCAGCAGCACTCGCGGGCTTCGGCGGCGCCGCGGCCACCGGCTTCCACCTGCCGTGGTCGATCGCGGCCGCCATGCTGGCCGGGACTTTCGGCTGGATCCTGGGCTCGTTGCTGGCCGCGCCGCTGGCGGCACGGTTGCGCACACGGCGCTACGCCGAGCCCGGAAGGCCTGCCTACCGGCTGGTCGAGTTGCCGCCGAGTGAGACAGCAGCCGGCGGAAAGGCCCGTTCGTTGGCAGCCATGGTCCAGGCCGGGTACCCCGTGCCGTCGGGGCTGGTCCTGTTGCCCACGGCCTTCGTCGACGACCGGCCCATCCCGCAGGTCGAGCAGTGGCTGGCGCGCGAGCTGACGTCCTTCCCTACGGGTCAGTTGTTCGCGGTCCGCTCGTCCGCCCTCGCCGAGGACTCGGCTGCTGCGTCGTTCGCCGGAGCGTACGAGTCCGTACTGAACGTCCCCGGCGATGCCCTGGCCGCAGCCATCGCAGAAGTGCGGGCTTCGCGGACGGCTGCGCGCGTCCAGGCGTACGCCGCCGCGGCGGGGGCGTCCGACATCGGAGAGGTGGCTGTCGTCATCCAGGCCATGGTGCCTGCGGAGCTCGCCGGCGTGCTGTTCACCGTGCACCCGATCACCAGCGATCTGAACCTGATGCTCGGCAACGTGGTGGTGGGGCTGGGGGAGTCGCTGGTCTCCGGCGAGGACACCGGTGCGGAGTTCACCCTGACCCGACCCGACGCGGGCTACGCCGGTCCCGATGCGCTGCGTCCGATGGCCCAGCGGTTGCACGACGTCGCGCATCTCGTGGAGGGCACCTTCGACGGCGTCCCGCAGGACATCGAATGGGCGGTGGCTGCGGGCAAGCTGTGGATCCTGCAGTCGCGTCCGATCACCACGCTGAACCCGGCGAACCCGAGAACCGCCGAGCGCAACGACTCGGTCAGCGGCAACTGCCTGTGGTCGGCCACCAATCTCGGCGAGGCCAACCCCGAGCCGCAGACCCCGTTGACCATTTCCCACATGACCTACCTGCAGGCCAACGGCGGTCCGTCGATGGCGATGCGCGGACGCGAGATGGCCGGCTACATCGGCGGACGCCCGTACGCCAACCTCAGCGTGCAGATCACCGCACGACGCGGCCGCACCAAGTCCGCACCGCGTGACGCCTACCGCAAGCTGGCCGGCTGGTGGGGCGAGTTGCCTGCCGAGGTTCCGGTGACGCTCATTCCGATGACCAAGGCCGACTGGGCCGATTCCGGACTGGGCCTGCTGGCAACGCTGGCGAAGATGGCGCGGTACCGCCGTGGGCTGGACGCCTTCCTGCGGTCCAATCCGCAACGGTGCACCGACCTGTCGGCGCGGATCACCGCAGCCGCCACACCGGAGCAGCTCGGCTCGCTGTGGAGCAGAAGCCTGTTCGCGCAGGCGCTGCTGGCCTTCTGGACCATCATCTCGGCCAGCTCCGAGGGGCCGGCCCAGCTCGAGGCAGAGCTGCGCGCCGAACTCGGTGCTGCCGACACCGCTGCGCTGATGTCGAACATGTCCGGGCTCGTCGGGCAGCTGGAAAGCCTTGGCCCTGCGGTGGGGTTGCAGGAGGTGCTCGCCGGTCGACTGAGCAGGGAGGATTACACCGCCCGCTTCGGCCACCGTGGGGTGAACGAGGTCGAGCTCGCCTGGCCGCGTCCTGCGGAGGACCCGGGCTGGCTGGACGCAGCGCTGGCAGCGGCGGCGAGCGGCAGCGATCTCGCCGTGCTGCGGACCAGGCAGGGATCGGTGTTCGAGGAGACGCTCGCCCGGTTGCGGAAGGCCGATCCGCGACAGGCGGCGAAGCTGGAGCGTCGCCTGCGCAAGGCGGCCGGGCAGGCCCTCGCTCGCGAAGCCGCCCGCTCGGAGAGCGTGCGCACGACGTGGGTGATGCGGCGCTTCGCCCTGCGAGCCGGAGAGCTGCTGGGTATCGGTGAGGACGTGTTCTACCTGACCGTCGCGGAGTTGCTCGCTGCCCTCGACGGCCAGCGTGAGACCCTCGAACTGCTCGGGCTGCGCCGAGAGGCGTCCCGGCGCTACCGGGAGTTGCCGCCGCTGCCGGGCATGATCTACGGCGCGTTCGACCCGTTCGCCTGGGCGGCCGATCCGGACCGGCGCACCGACTACTGGGCGGCCGGCGTCGCGGCGCCGAGCGAATCCGACCATGAGGATCCTGCCCTGATCCACGGCTGTGCCGGTGCTGCCGGAGAGGTGGAAGGGGTGGTCCGCCGCCTGGACGACTTCGCTGAGGCCGGGCAGCTGCAGGCCGGGGAGATCCTGGTCACGCACCTGACGAACATTGGCTGGACCCCGCTGTTCCCCAGGGCGGCGGCCGTGATCACCGATCTGGGTGCTCCCCTGAGCCATGCGGCGATCGTGGCCCGCGAGCTCGGCATTCCTGCGGTGGTCGGCTGCGGCGATGCCACCGCCCGCCTGCGCACCGGTGACCGGGTCGTGGTCGACGGCGCACGGGGAGAGGTCCGCATCCTCGCGTCCGTCCTGGTGTCCTGACAGCGAGAGGCCCCCGGCGAACCGGGGGCCTCTCGATCACTCCGACCGATCAGAGGTCGTCTCCCACGCGGACCAGTGGCCCTGGGCGGAGCCCCGGGCCACTGATCACGTGCTCAAGACCCTGATCGCGAAGCGATCAGAGGTCGTAGTACATCTCGAACTCGTGCGGGTGCGGACGCAGACGGATCGCGTCGATGTCGGCACGCTTCATCTCGATCCAGGTGTCGATCAGGTCGGCGGTGAAGACGTCGCCGGCGAGCAGGAACTCGTGGTCGGCCTCAAGCGCGTTGAGTACCGCATCCAGCGAGCCGGGGACGGTCGCGATGGTGGCGTGCTCCTCGGGCGGCAGCTCGTAGAGGTCCTTGTCGACCGGTGCGGGCGGCTCGATCTTGTTCTGGATGCCGTCGAGACCGGCCAGCAGCATGGCGGCGAACGCCAGGTACGGGTTGGCCGACGGGTCGGGGCAGCGGAACTCCATGCGCTTGGCCTTGGGGTTCGTGCCCGTGATCGGAATCCGGATGGACGCCGAACGGTTGCGCGAGCTGTAGACCAGGTTGACCGGAGCCTCGAAGCCCGGCACCAGGCGGTGGTAGCTGTTCACGGTCGGGTTGGTGAACGCGAGCAGCGACGGAGCGTGGTGCAGGATGCCGCCGATGTACCAGCGGGCCATGTCGGAAAGCCCCGCATAGCCGGCCTCGTCGTAGAACAGCGGCTCGCCGTTCTTCCAGATCGACTGGTGGACATGCATGCCGGAACCGTTGTCACCGAAGATCGGCTTGGGCATGAAGGTGGCGGTCTTGCCTGCCGCCCACGCCGTGTTCTTGATGATGTACTTGTACTTCATCAGGTTGTCGGCAGCTGCGAGCAGCGAGTCGAACTTCGTCGCGATCTCGCTCTGGCCGGCGGTGCCCACCTCGTGGTGCGCGCGCTCGATGACCAGGCCGGCATCGATCAGGTGACGAACCATGTCGTCACGCAGGTCGCCGAAGTGGTCGACCGGCGCGACGGGGAAGTAGCCACCCTTGTACTTGACCTTGTAACCACGGTTGCCGCGGCCATCGCCATCGGTTTCGGTGCCGCTGTTCCAGGCGCCGGCCTCGGAGTCGATGTAGAAGAAGGAGGCATTCTGCTTGGTCTCGAACCGCACCGAGTCGAACACGTAGAACTCGGCCTCGGGGCCCATGAACGCCTTGTCACCGATGCCGGTGGACGCGAGGTAGTTCTCGGCCTTCCTCGCGATGTTGCGCGGGTCCCGGCTGTAGGGCTCCTTGGTCAACGGGTCGTGGACGAAGAAGTTGACCACCAGCGTCTTCGACTTCCGGAACGCGTCGAGGTACGCGGTGGTCGGGTCGGGCATCAGGGTCATGTCGGACTCGTGGATCTTCTGGAACCCGCGGATCGACGAACCGTCGAAGGACAGACCATCCTCGAACACCTCGGGACCAAACGAGCTGGCGGGCACAGTGAAGTGCTGCATCACACCGGGAAGGTCGCAGAAGCGGACGTCGACGGTCTCGACATCCTCGTCCTTGAGAAAGGCCAACAGGTCGTCGGCGCCTTGGAACATCTTGCCTCCACTTGGCTTTGGGATTGAACGTTGCCAACGCTAGGGAACAGCAGTAACCATCGAGTTGCGCCTTTGTTTCAGTGGGGTTACGAGGTGAACCGCTGGCACCAGGGCAGTCGGTACCCTCGAGGCGTGACCGTCCCCGCAACAGCCGACTACCCCGGAGCGAGCATCGGCCTGCCCGAGAGCGGACGGGGATCGCTGGCGTCCTGGTTCGCACGCATCGCCGCGCTCATTCTCGACTGGGGCGCCTCGATGCTGGTGGCCACCTTCCTGTTCGGGGACGGCGTCATCCGCGAGGCCGGCTGGAAGTCCTGGATGATCCTGGCCGTCTTCTTCGTGCAGAGTGCCGTGCTGACAGCCCTCACTGGCAGCAGCTTCGGGCAGCTGCTCGCCCGCATCGGCGTCCACCGGCTCGACGGAAAGGCGCTCGGCTGGGGACGGGCGCTGGCGCGCGCTGCCATGATCTGCCTCGTACTGCCCACCGTCGTGATCGGGGCCGAACGGCGGGCGATGAATGACCTAGTCCTGGGCACCGTCGTGATCAATCGGCGCTGAGGCGCGGCCCGTCAAGGTTTCCGTGGGATTGCCCGAAGGGGTACGTTTCGCTCCATGCTTCGCTACATCGGCCGGCGCCTCCTCAACTATGCCGTGCTCCTCTTCGTGGCCATCTCACTCACGTTCGTGCTGGCCGCGACCCAACTGAATCCACGGGCCCTGTTTCAGTTGCGCCAGCCGCCGATCGAGCCGGCGATCATCGACCAGCAGTTGCTGAAGTACAACCTGAGCGACAACGTTCCCCTGCTTGAGCGCTACTGGATCTGGCTCACCGGGGTCTTCCGCGGCGACTGGGGCAAGTCACCGCTGGGCGTCGATGTGGCGCAGCAGATCAGCACCCGCATGTGGGTGAGCCTGCGGCTGCTGCTGATCGGCACCCTGGCTGGCATCCTCATCGGCGTCGCGGTCGGCGCCTGGAGCGCGACCCGGCAGTACAAGCTCAGCGACCGCTCGATCACAGCGGTCTCGCTGCTGATCATCAGCACCCCGGCGTTCGTCGTGGCCCACCTGACACAGATCGTGGCCACCTGGTACAACAACACGAGCCGCACCCGCACCTTCGAGTTCATCGGTGAGGCCGGGGACGTCGGCGACTACCCACTGGCTGACCTCGTCGACCGGGCCCAGCACCTGCTGCTGCCCACGTTCGTGCTGCTCATCCTCGGCGCCGCCTCGATGAGCCGCATCCAGCGCAACCTGATGCTGGACTCGCTGGGTGCCGACTACGTCCGCACCGCACGGGCCAAGGGCCTGCGCGAGAGCAAGGCCGTCATGAAACACGCCCTGCGGACGGCGCTGATCCCCACCGGCACCTACTTCGCGTTCAGCGTCGCAACGATGTTCGTCGGTGCGACCTTCACCGAGCGCATCTTTAGCTTTCCCGGCATCGGCCAGTACGGCGTCGACACGATCACCAACCGGGACGTCTACGGCGTGGTCGCCGTGACCGCTTTCGCCGGCGTCTGCGTGCTCGCCGGAGCGGTGCTGTCCGACATCATGGTCGCCATCCTTGACCCGAGAGTGAGGCTGCAATGAGCGAAGCGGCAGTCAAGGTCGAGACCGAGGTCGAGGTCCTCAAGGCCGACCCCAAGCGGCTCAGCCGTGGTCGGCTGGTCTGGCGACGGTTCCTGCGCAACAAGACGGCGGTCTTCGGCGCTTTCGGCATCCTGTTCCTGGTGTTCCTCGCCGTGTTCGGCTCGAGCATCCTGTACTGGAAGTTCGACGACATCGACACCCAGAGCTTCCTCGCACCGCCGAGCGAGTCGCACCTCCTCGGAGCCACCCGGGCCGGCCGCGACGTGCTCGCGCTCACCGTCCGCGGCCTGGGCAAGTCGCTGCTGATCGGCTTCCTCGTCGCACTGATGTCGACAACGATCGCAGCGCTCGTCGGCGCATCGGCTGCCTACCTCGGCGGCTGGTGGGAGAAGTTCGCGCTGTGGATCGTCGACCTGCTGCTGGTCGTGCCGAGCTTCTTCCTGATCGCCGTCGCCTCCCGTGGGGCACCGGAGGGTGACGCGGCCTGGATCATCCTGGCGCTGCTGCTGGCGGTGTTCGCCTGGCCGCTGTCGGCACGCGTGGTGCGCTCTCTGACCCTGTCGATCCGCGAACGCGAGTATGTGCTGGCCGCCAAGTTCATGGGGTTGTCCTCGTTCCGGATCATCGTGCGGCACATCCTGCCGAACGCGTCCTCGCTGCTGATCATCGACGCGACGCTCGGCGTCGGCTACGCGATCCTGTCCGAGACCGGGCTTTCCTACTTCGGCTTCGGCGTCCAGCCGCCCGACACCTCACTGGGCACGCTGATCGGTGAAGGGGCCCGCATGGCCACCACCTTCCCGTGGGTGTTCCTCGGACCGGCCACCGTGCTGGTGTTCCTCGTCCTGTGCGTCAACGCCGTCGGTGACGGCCTGCGCGACGCCCTCGATCCCAGCTCCGCCTCCGGAGGCCAAGCATGAAATCACCCCACGGAGTTCTTCTCCTCCGCTGCGCTCCCCCGAACAACTCCGAGGGGACCCCGAAATGAGCATCCAGACCCAGCTCCCCAAGGACCGTCGAACCAAGGCCGGCGACATCGTCCTCAGTGTCCGCGACCTGCACGTCACGTTCCCCAGCGAGGCCGGCCTGGTGCGGGCCGTCCGCGGGCTCAGCTTCGACCTGGCCGCCGGCGAGACGATGGCCATCGTCGGGGAATCCGGCTCCGGCAAGTCGGTGACGTCGCTGGCCATCATGGGGCTGCACCCGTCCACCACCCGGATCACCGGTTCGATCAAGCTGCACGACACCGAACTGCTGGGCCAGAGCGACAACGACATGTCGAAGATCCGTGGACGCGACCTGGCGATGGTCTTCCAGGACCCGCTGTCCGCATTGACGCCGGTGTACACGGTCGGTGACCAGATCGTTGAGACGATCCAGGCCCACTACGACGTGCCGAAGGCCAAGGCGTGGGCTCGGGCGATCGAGTTGCTCGATCTGGTCGGCATCCCGAATCCGCAGGTGCGGGTGAAGTCGTTCCCCTTCGAGTTCTCCGGCGGCATGCGGCAGCGCGTGATGATCGCCATGGCGATCGCCAACGACCCCGACGTGATCATCGCCGACGAGCCCACCACCGCCCTCGACGTCACCATCCAGGCGCAGGTGCTGGACGTGCTCAAGACCGCCCAGAAGGAGACCGGGGCGGCGATCATCCTGATCACCCACGACCTCGGCATCGTCGCGGGCATGTCCGAGCGGGTGGCCGTGATGTACGCCGGGCGACCGGTGGAACAGGGCACGGTCGACGACATCTTCTACCGGCCGCGCATGCCGTACACGATCGGGCTGCTGGGCACCGTCCCTCGTCTGGATGAGTCGTCGCACGGAGCGCTCCCGGTGCTGGAGGGAAACCCGCCGACGGTGGTCGACCTGCCGCCGGGGTGCCCGTTCGCGCCGCGCTGCCCGATGGTGATCGAGGCCTGCCTGGGTGCCGAGCCGCCGCTGGTACCCACCGACGACCCGCAGCACGTTGCGGCCTGCGTCCGCACGGCGGAGATCATCGTGAAGGAACTGCGCCACGGCGACATCTTCCCCGCGCCGGTGCTCGCGACGTCCGAGCTGGCAGAGGTACCGCGGGAGGAACGGGCGTCGGTGCTGGAGCTGAAGAACCTCAAGCGGCACTATCCGCTGATGAAGGGCGCGATCTACCGGCGCCGGATCGGTACCGTGCACGCCGTGGACGGGATCGACCTCGACATCCGCGAGGGCGAGACCCTGGGACTGGTGGGGGAGTCGGGCTGCGGCAAGACGACGACCCTGCTGGAGATCCTCAACATGGGCACGCCGACGGCGGGCTCGATCGAGGTGCTCGGCAAGGACACCTCCAAGCTCAGCCGGCATGACCGCAAGGCACTGCGGCGCAACCTGCAGGTGGTGTTCCAGGATCCGATGGCGTCCCTTGACCCGCGGATGCCGATCTTCGACATCATCGCCGAGCCGATGGGCGTGCACGGGATACCGAAGGCGGAGATCGAGAAGCGGGTTTCCGACCTCCTGAAGCTGGTCGGGCTGGAGCCGGCCCATGCCAGCCGGTACCCGCAGCACTTCTCCGGTGGCCAGCGGCAGCGCATCGGCATCGCGCGGGCACTCTCGCTGGAGCCGAAGGTGATGGTGCTGGACGAGCCGGTCTCCGCACTCGACGTCTCCATCCAGGCCGGTGTGATCAACCTGCTCGACGACCTGCAGGGCAAGCTCGGGCTGTCGTACCTGTTCGTCGCCCACGACCTCGCGGTGATCCGGCACATCGCCGACCGCGTGGCCGTGATGTACCTGGGCTCGATCGTCGAGATCGGCGCCGTGGACGAGGTCTACTCGGCTCCGGTCCATCCGTACACGCAGGCACTGCTGTCGGCGATCCCCATCCCCGACCCGAACACCGAGCGGTCGCGGCAGCGGATCGTCCTATCCGGTGACCTGCCCAGCCCCGCGGACCCCCCGTCCGGCTGCAAGTTCCGGACGCGCTGCTTCAAGTACGCGGCGCTGAGCGAGGAAGACAAGGTGAAGTGCCGCGAGGTCGTGCCATTGCTCGAGCCTTATGCCGTTGATCACACCGCTGCCTGCCATTACGGCAGCCACGCCGAGGCTGTAGCGGTTGGGCAGGCGCAATTCGTTAGCAGGTCGTAATATCACCGCCGGCGTTCATGCGAGCGCAAACGGGTATTGTCGAACAGATCCATACACCTGGCGTGCCGCGATGGCGGAACCGGGACGGAACGGGAAAAGAGGAAACGTGAAGGTTTCGAAACTGCTGGTGCCCTTGGTGGCTGGAGGCCTCGCCCTGGCGCTGGCCGCGTGCGGTGGGCCGGTGTCGAGCCCGTCCGCGGGCGCCTCGTCGGGTGCATCCGCCCCGACGACCAGCCAGGGCTGGGACATCAATGAGATGCCCCGTGACCAGTTGACCGGCGGCGAGTTCATCGGGTCGATGACTTACCCGATTTCCACCTGGAATGCGGCCTCGGTGGCCGGCAATGACGCAGAGCTGACCCTCCTTGAGTCGCCTATTGCCCCCATCTACTACAGCTACACCGGTACCGGCGAGCCGGTCATGCGCCCCGAGTTCCTGGTCTCCGCTGATCCCGTCGTGACCGCCGGCAAACTCGTCGTCACCCTGAAGCTGAACCCCAAGGCCGTCTGGAACGATGGCAAGGTCATCGGTGCGGACGACTGGGTGGCCACCTGGAAGGCCCTCAACGGCAGCAACGAGAAGTTCTCGGCTGCGTCCACCGACGGCTGGAACCAGATCGAGTCGGTCAAGGCGGGTGCCGACGCCCAAGAGGTCGTCATCTCCTTCAAGAGCACCTACCCCGACTGGATCGCTGTCGTCGCCGACGGCCCGATCCGCGCCGAGGGTGCAGCAACTCCCGAAGCCTTCAACGACGGCTGGAAAGAGTACAAGGACTCCTACTTCTCCGGCCCGTTCAAGGTCGACAACTGGGACAAGACCAGCGGCAACGTGACCATGGTCCCCAACGACAAGTGGTGGGGCGACAAGCCGCTGCTCACCAAGCTCACCTGGAAGCAGATCAAGTCCGACGGTCTGGCTGCTGCGTTCGCCAACCAGGAAGTCGACTACTACGACATCGGCGCCGACCCGGACGGCTTCTCGCAGGCCAGCAGCGCCCAGAACTCGAAGGTGCGGGTTGCGGCGGGACCGAACTTCCGTCAGTTCACGTTTAACGCCGAGGCTCCTTTCCTGAGTGACGTCAAGGTGCGCCAGGCCATCGTGATGGGCCTCGACCGGACCGTCATCGCCAAGTCCGACCTCGCCGGCCTTCCCGGCAACCAGGTCCCGCTGAACAACAACCTGTACGTCGCTGACCAGGCCGGCTACGTCGACCAGGCACAGGCAACGGGGATCGACTTCAACGTCGACAAGGCGAAGTCCACCCTCGATGAGGCCGGCTGGAAGCTCAACGAGGGCTCCGGCTTCCGCGAGAAGGACGGCAAGCAGCTGGATGTCGAGTTCGCGGTTCTCGGTGGCGTCTCCGCTTCCGAGAACGAGGGCCTGCAGGCTCAGAAGATGCTGAAGGAAATCGGCGTCAACCTCAAGCTGCGCACCGTCGACGTGAACAAGGACTGGCCGGGCGTGCTCGTCGAGCACAAGTTCGGAATCGTTGCGTTCTCCTGGATCGGCACCCCGAACCCGCTGCGCAACATCGGCCAGATCTACGGCGGCACGATGAAGGATGGCAAGTTCGCTCCCAACGATTCGAACTTCGCCCAGCTCGACATCACCAAGGTGAACGAGATGCTCCCGGCGATCGACACCGAGATGGACCCGGCCAAGCGCGCCGACCTGGGCAACCAGGCCGCGCAGGAGATCTGGACGTCGGTGCACACCCTGCCGCTGTACCAGCGTCCGATGCTGATCGGCGTGCGGGAGAAGCTGGCCAACATCGGCGCGCTGGGCATGGCCCGCTACCCGATCTGGCAGAACGTCGGCCTCACCAAGTGACGCTCTAGCGCCAAGCAATCAGGGGTCGGACCTTCGGGTCCGGCCCCTGTTGCCATTTTCAGGAACGGTCCCTGAGGAGCTTCGTGAGCGAAGCGATCGAAGGGTCACGAAGGGCCGCCCCGCAACGCCAGCCACCCAAAAAACGCAAAACGCGATGGAATCGGATTCCATCGCGAAGACGTGGCCAGGGGCGGGCTCGAACCGCCGACCTTTCACTTTTCAGGCGAACGCTACTACCAGCTGAGCTACCTGGCCAAGAGAAGCAATAGCGCTTCAGCGACCCCGACGGGACTCGAACCCGCGACCTCCGCCGTGACAGGGCGGCGCGCTAACCAACTGCGCTACGGGGCCTTGTTTAAGGCCTCGCCGACCGATACCCGGCCAGCCCCGAAACTATAACGTAGGACGTCGTCCGCGTGAAAATCGGCTGGTTCCGGGACGTGTCTCCCATACCCTTTGGCGCATGGGAAGACGCGTCATGATCCTCGCCGCCGGAGTGGGTTCTGGGCACAACCAGGCCGCCGGCGCTGTCGAAGCGGCGCTCGCCACGCTCCACACCGGCGACGAGGTGCGCCGGCTCGACATCCTCGAGACGACCAATGATGTCTTCAACAGGGTCTACGACGACGCCTACTTCGCGCTCGTGTCCGAGGCGCCCTGGCTGGTCGGCTGGGGCTACGACCAGGCCGACCCCCCGTTCAAGCTGCGCACGATGGTGAAGTGGCTGGAGCAGCTCAACACGATCGGGTTCATCCGCGACGTACGCGAGTACGACCCGGACGTGGTCATCTGCACCCACTTCCTGCCCGCCCGGCTGGTGTCGATCCTGCTGGCCCGCCGGCAGGTGAAGGCGACGCTGACCGTCGTCAACACCGACTACGACTTCCAGGGTCTGTGGCTGACGAGCCCGTTCCACCACTTCTTCGTCGCGCGGGACGAATCGTGCGAATACCTGACCAGCATCGGGATCCCGGCCGACCGGGTGAGCGCAGACGGCATACCCGTCGGCCTTGTCCTCGGTGAGGCCGTCGATCGTGAGGCCGTCCTGAAGCGCTTCGACCTGCGGCCCGACCTGCCGGTGGTGCTGATCAGCGCGGGGGCTGCTGGTGGGTCGTACACCACGCAGATCATCGCGCAGACGCTGCGGATGGCCAGCCCGTTCCAGGCCGTCGTGGTGTGTGGACGCAATGCCGGGCTGAAGGCGTCCATCGAGGCCCAGGTGGCCGGCAGGGCCGAGAGTTATCGCGTGCTGGGTTACACCACGGAAATGGCCGACCTGATGCGCGTGAGCTCGCTGTTCGTCGGCAAGCCCGGCGGGTTGTCGTCCTCGGAGTGCATGGCTGCCGGGTTGCCGATGGTGATCATCAACCCGATCCCCGGCCAGGAGGTGCGCAACTCCGATTACCTGCTCGAGGAGGGCGCAGCCGTGCGCTGCAACTATGCGACGACCGTCGGCCACAAGATCGACATGCTCCTCGCCGATCCCGAACGGCTCGCGCGCCTGGCAGCCAACGCACGCCGGATCGGACGGCCCGACGCCGGACGCGACGTCGCTCGCACCTCCCTGGCCAAGCTGGGGGAGCCGCTGTGGATCAGCCGGGACGCGCAGCGCTCGATGCTGCTCGCCGGCGAACAGGGCGTCGCCGCGTCCGACCTTACGGATGCCAAGCGCCTGAGGACGCTCAGGGACCCCGCAACGGGCCAGTCGGTGGCACTGGTGACCCAGGGCCAGCTCGAGGTGCTGGGCGCCCACCCTGGCGTCTCCTCGGCCCGTCTGGCCCTGCCCTGGCTGAACGCCCTGCGCTGGCAACCGGAAAGCTTCGACCTGGCCACCACCGGACGCTGGCTGCTGGGCGCCGCAGAAGAGCGCACGATCGCCATCGACTAGCCAGACGGTCCCTGAGGAGCGTTGGGGAGCGAAGCGACCGAACGCGTCACGAAGGGCCGCCGAACCAAAAACGGTCCCTGAGGAGCATTCGAGAGCGCAGCGAACGAATGCGTCACGAAGGGCCGCCACCCGAACTCGGTCCCTGAGGAGCAGTCGAGAGCGAAGCGAACGAACGCGTCACGAAGGGCCGCCGCCACCCAACCAACGCGCTACCCGAAGTCGATCTCCGCACAAGGCAGTGTCACGATCTCGTGCTCCCCGTTGCCGAAGCCGTCCTCCGCGCCGAACCCGTCCAGCACCCGGTTGTAGTAGGCGATGCTCTGCGGCGCGCTCAGGAAGCTGTTGTCGGTAGTGGTGTGCGCATCGCTGGCGAGAACCACGTCATAGCCGAGGCTGACCGCGCGACGGGCCGTCATGTCGACGCAGGCGTCGGTGGTGCAGCCGCACACGATCACCCGGCTGATGCCACGCGCTTGCAGTTGCTGGTGGAGGTCCGTGTGGTGGAAGGAGTCCGAGTAGTCCTTACGGATGCGCAGGTCGTCCTCGCGCGCGTCCAGACCCGGGTCGAGCTGCCAACCGGGACTGTCGGGCTTCGCGACGTCCTTGTCCAAAACGTAAACGACCGGGACGCCAGCCTGCCCTGCTCGCTCGGTGAGGCTGCCGATGCGCGCCACCACGGCCTTGCCGTCGTGCACGGGACGGCTGCCGTGGATCAGGTCGACCTGGACGTCGATCACCAGCACCGCGGACGGTTGGAAGGAGCCACTCATCCCGAAGACGCTAATGCACCTCGGGGGCGCCGCACACCCCTGCCATCGCGAAACGTAGAAGGCCCTTGCCGGAGTGAATCCGGCAAGGGCAATCGAGGAGTATCCCCAACGGGATTCGAACCCGCGCTGCCGCCTTGAAAGGGCGGTGTCCTAGGCCGCTAAACGATGGGGACCTGCGCCGAAACTATACGGGTAACCCTCAGCGCGACCCAAAACGCGCGCGCCGCGCCCCGAACCCCAAGCGACCCCCGTCCCGTCAGTGGGTGGGGATCGCTCGGCTCGGGGGAGGAACGGTGGTCAGCTGGGTTCGAACGAGATGTGGACGTGGTTCATGTGGTTGGCGGTGTCGCTGCCACGGTCGGACATCTTCTTCCACGTGCCGCGGCTGATGGTGTAGCTGCGTTGCCGCCAGATCAGGTAGCTCACGTGCAGTTCCTTGCCGTGGGCGATTGCCCAGGCCGCGACGGCGTCCCCAAGAGCCTTGTTCTTCTTGTAGTCGGGGAGCATGTTGTCGGTGGCGCGGCCGTTGGGGTGGTCGCTGGAGTAGGCGCTGGAGGCCCGCCACCCGTAGATGGTCTTGATCTGGGGGAAGGCTGCGCGGAGCGCGACCACTGCGGCCTTTGCGTAGGGCTCCAGCTTGTTCAGGCTGGACGAGCCGAGGTCGACGAGGCCGTCCGCACTGGGCTTGGTGGCCGAAAGCGAGATGGTGGCGACCCATTTGGTAGAGCCGTCCCAGACGATCTGGGTGAACGCGTTCTTGACCGCGCCCGTCGTCCGGACGGCTTCGGCTGCTGCGAGCGTTGTGACGGAGGCGGACGCCGCGTCGGCGCTGGCGCGGATCACAATGCCGGCCACCATGGCGTACCGGGTGGTCTTGCGCAGCGGCAGCACGAGAGCCGCGGGGGTGCCCTTGGCGGCCTTGAGGTAGCCGGTGATGACCCAGCCGACCTTGCCCTTGTAAGTGACCTGGCTGTAGCTGCGGGAGTGGAGTCCGGTGCCGCTGACCTTGGCGCCCTTCTTGATGGTGCCCTGGTTCTTGGCGGTGACCGCGGCGGTCACGCGCAGGGCGAGGTTCGCGTTGGTGGAGTAGGTGGCAAGGACGTTGGGGGTGGTGTCCGTTGCCGGGGTGAGGAACTGCGAGTAGACCCAGCTGGGCTTGGCGCCGTAGGCGACCTGGGTGAAGGCGCCGGAGGTGACGCCGGTGACCTTCAACACCGAGGACTTCTTGGCGACTGCCAGGATGCTCGCCTTCAGGCTGGCCGATGAGCGCACGTTGACGGTGACGGTGGCGGCCTTCTTGCCTGCCGGTCCGGTGGTGACAGCTGTGGCCGCGGTCTTGTCTGCGGTGACGGCTGAGGTGGCGACGTAGCCGGTGGTGGCCGCGTAGGCGATGGGCAGCCAGCCGGACTTCGCGGCAGCCTTGGGCAGTACGTGAGAGCCCTTGGCCACGGTGCCGAGGACGGCAGCGCTGGCGGCGGGCTTGGCACGCACCTGTGCCGTGGCAGATGCGGTGTAGGTCTTGGTGGCGGCGTCCGCGGGGACGGCAGCGACCAGTCCTGCGGTGACGAGAGAAGCTGTGACGACGAGCCAGGTCAAAGCGGCCCGTGTGGCGGCTTGCGCGTTCTTCACGATTCGGCGGTTCCTTTCGGGACGGCCCCCTGCGGATGGACCAGATGAGGCAGGGAAGGGTCTTCCCCGTGACTCGCGTCACACCCGTAACCACTGCCTCAGGTGTCACGGACTGTAATGGCGAAAACGCGCCGAGTTAAGGGTTTTCTGAGCGCCAGATAATGACATCAATGTCATTTATGAGGCCATTTCAGCGGCTAGGGTTGGGCCATGGTGCTGCCCGTGAGCCCGGAGCGATTCGAGGAACTGGTGGACGCAGCCCTGGCTGAAATACCCGAGAAACTGTTCGATCTGGTGGAGAACTGCGTCCTCCTGATCGAGGACGAGCCGCCGCCAGACTTGGCCGGGACGCTCGGTCTGTACGAAGGTATCCCCTTGTCAGAGCGCGATTCGCAGTACTCGGGCGTGCTGCCTGACCGCATCTTCATCTTCAAGGGCCCCCTGCTGCGAATGGTGCACAGCGAGCACGAGCTGATCGAAGAGGTACGCATCACCGTCCTGCACGAAATAGCGCATTTCTTCGGCATCGACGACGACGAACTCCACGACCTCGGCTACGCCTGACCCTGAGAATTGACCTAGAGCCGAACTTGAGACATCGCGATGCAGCAACGGTCCCTGAGCTTGGCGAAGGCCCGCCCCCAAACGGTCCCTGATGCGTCACGAAGGGCTACCCAAACGGTCCCTGAGGAGATTCGCGAGCGAAGCGAACGAAGCGTCACGAAGGGCGACCCCAAACGGTCCCTGAGGAGCGTCGTGAGCGAAGCGAACGAAGCGTCACGAAGGGCCGCCGAGCCAATCGCTCACGAGGCGACACGAACGCCACCCGCCGCGAATCAATCCCGCAGAATCCACAACCGCTCGCCGCTACTGACCCAGGTGCCGCACGTCCCGATCGCCGACGGCGGCACATAGCCGGCCTGCAGATCCTGTCGCGAGAGAAGATCAGCCCCCACCAGCGAGCACAGCGCCCGCCGGTGATGAAGATTGGGAAGCAGGACAGCAGCGTTATCCAAAGTCCCGCTGACGGCGTTGACGCGCAGCGTCCCCAACACCGACTCCTCAATGGCCGGCGCCACCAGGACGACCTTGTGCCCGGCTGCGGACGCCTTCTGCAAAAACGGCAGGACTTCGCGAATCGAGTCCACTGCTTCGTTCGCCACGAGGATCCAGGGCTGCTCGAGGACGCATAGGCCGCTGTCAGCATCGGTGATGAACTCTGACGCTGCGTGCCCGTAGGCGAGGCTCGGAGAGCCATCCAACCGCTGCTGCATGCCAGCCCGTGCTGCGTCAGTCAGCACGGGCCTGGGACGGGGTGTGAGCGGCTGCGCGGCGCTGACATAGGCCGGTGCAGGAGCGTCCGTGTCGAGGCCGGGGATCGGACGGTCGGGAACCTGCTCGAGGGCCGCCTGGCGGCGTTTGGTGTCCATGCGATCGGCCAACCAGCCGTAAACGACGACCGCGATCCCGATGACCAACACGAGGCCGATCCCCAGGTAGCGCGCATCCACACCCCCAGTGTGCACGGGCGCACCAGCCGCCAGTACGCTACGAGGGCGCCGAGGCGCTGGGCCTATAGCTCAATTGGCAGAGCAGCGGACTTTTAATCCGCGGGTTCTGGGTTCGAGTCCCAGTGGGCCCACATTTTCCTGATCCCAAAGAGTCGTCGTGAGCCTGAGGGGCCGCTTCCCTTCCAGGATCCTTGACGAGCGGTCGTAACCTTGAGCGAAGGCGTCACGAAGCGTCGCCAAGAAGTTCGTGCGCCGCTGGCCAGAGTGCGTTAGGTCAGGGTCGTCGTTGTTGTGTAGGCATCGTGGTCGGAGAGCCGTCTTCCCGCCTGGTCTTGCGCAATGATCCGGTTGACAGCGTGAATCTCGGCACCTTCAGGGACCGCGATGTGGTCGATTGAAAGCAGACCGGCAATGCGATGAGGCGAGTCCTCGGTGACCGTCTTCAGCTGAAGATGAGCCACTTCTGCCTTGATCGCGATTCGGCCGGCGACGCTTCCGGCGGATTCGGGTCCCTGCATGGCGTGATTCCAGTCCCCGCCCCAAACCTGGCCGACTGGCAGCGATGCCATCAGCTGATCGAGTACCCGCTGGGTCTTCTCTTTGGAGGTGCCCTCCCCCCACAGCACAGTGCCGCAGGAGCGCCAGGGAAGGATGCTGCTGCACCAGGCCATGCCCATTCCGAGCGCAGCTGCACTGGCGGGGTGAGGGTCCGGGAGGGGCTCGAGCGGTGACGAGCAGAACACCCCTGCCCAGTGCCTCCGGGAGTTCATCTTGGGGGCTGTGAGGTGTGATTCGTAGCCTGGTAGCGCCACGTCCACTCACACCTCGGTCAGCAGCCAGACATCGCAGTCCTGATCCATGAGCAGCTGCAAGTGATCTGGGCTCCAACGGCCCGCCAGATTCCACGTCCCGATATGCACGTGCTCATCCTGCACCTAGGCAGACAACTCGCGGCCTAACCGTCCGATGCACGCGCTCGGCGGGAGAATCGGGCGTTCAGGCCGTCTAACGCCCAAGGATTGCGCGCGGCGTAGAACCAACTACCTTCGTGGTAGCAGTGGACCGTTTTATCGATGTCAACAGTGACAGCTGCAATCTCGCTGTCGCCTACCACCTGGACTATCGGTGACTGCTGAGGCAGCCCGCCGTCGTCGCGCGAGGGCAGCGGAGGTCAGCGCACCACTGGGAACACGAGGTGGGTGACGCGGTCACCCTGAATGCAAACCGATGGGTTGCCGAGCGGCACGTCGCTGGTAAAGAGCTTGCCGAAGAAGGGCCGGTTGCCCTCGCCCATCACTACCGGGACGAGGTCGACGGCCACCTCGTCGAGCAGCCCCAGGTCGAGGCACTGACGGGCGATGGTGCCGCCGGTGACCGCGACGACCCGGTCGCCAGCGAGCCTCTGCGCGCGCGCGATTGCGGACGCCACCCCGTCGGTCACGAAGGTGAACGGCGCCTCGGGGTGGGCGTTGATCCACTCGATGGGGACCCGGTGCGTCACGACGACAACGGGGACGTCCAGGGTGTGGCGACCCTGCCAGCCGTTTGCCACGTCGAACAGGGTCCGGCCGCACACCAATACCCCGATCGAAGACACCCACCGCCGCCAGTGTTCCGCGCTCGGCGGGGTGAGGTGGACTGCGAAATCCCCGGCGGGAGTCGGGATCTCGACCTCGCCGTTTTGCAGCCAGTCGAACAACGAGCCGATGGTGTTGTCCTGCTTGGCGACATACCCGTCCAGGGACATGATCGCCTGCGCCACTACCTTGCCCATGGGGTTCCTCCCGCCTTCAGGTGCGCTGGGGCCGATAGACGTGCAGCACGGCGCCGCTGGGAAACGACACGACCTCGATGAGGCTCAGGTGCCGCGAGTCTGTGAGTTGGTCGAACAGGGCACGTCCCTGGCCCAGAACCAACGGCTGGACGAACAGCCGGTACTCGTCGATCAGGTCCGCGGCAGCCAAAGCGCCGGCGAACCGTCCGCCGCCCCACGCGATGACGTCCGGGCCGGGCTCAGCCTTGATCGAGGCGATCTCGGTCGCCAGGTCACCGCGCGCGACCCGGGTAACCGGCCAGGTGGCCTCATCGTCGCTGAGCGTCTTGGAGAACACGACCTTGGGGATGTCGTTCATCGGGGCCGCGTAAGCGTCGTCGGACTGCGGCCAGTACGACGACATCTGCTGGTAGGTGACGCGACCCATCAAGTGGGCACCGGCCTTGCTGATCCGGTCGAGCTTCCACTGCTTGAGCTCGGCACCCTCGGGGATCGCCACCCCGGGATGCTCACGGTCACTGTCAATGAACCCGTCCAGTGACACCGACATGTACAGGATGACGTCTCGCATGCCTATCTCTACCCAGTCCTGCTGCCGTCAGGGTGACGGTTGTCCAAACCCGAGGACCCGGATGCGGCATGTCGCAGAGCGCAACCGGCCGCACCAATCCGTTCAGACAGCGGCTCCGAATACCACGTGCACGATGAGATCCTCTCCGTGGTCGAACCTAAGGAGCGCGTCATGCACGAAGCAGGCCGTGACATGAAGCGTGAAGAACTCATCGCGACGGCGCCCTGGGGCTCCCGGCATCGAACGGCGGGAGCGCTCCTTGTTGCGGGCCCGGCGATCTTCCTACTTGCCGAGTTCATCTCGGCCTCCGCGTGGACCGATCCGCGGTACAGCTACATCTATAACGTCATCAGCAGCCTCGGCGTTGTGGGGCCATCAAATGTCTCCGGCCAAAACCTGTATTCGCCCCTGGCATGGGTCATGAACACGGGCTTCTTCCTGTTCGGCATCACGATCCTGGCTGGTGTAGCAGCTTTCCGTGGTCTGTCAGGCGGGCGTCGTCGGGGAGCACTCCTGCCCGCCGCGATGCTGGCTGTAGGTGGTGTGATGCTGGCATTGTTTCCCGGGACCGGCGAGGTGATGAACAGCGGCACCGGCTACTTCCATGCGGCCGGCGCCGTCGCGGCCTTCATCGGCTCGAACGTCCTGGCCATAGTGCTCGGGAACATGCACCGCCGAATCGGCCTCGCTCCAACACTTGGCAAGGTACTTGTCACGGTCGGCGTGATCGGCCTGCTGTCGATGGTGGCCTACTTCGTTGACACCATCTCCGGGGCAAACCTCCTCCTCGGCCTGATAGAACGGGGTGCTGCCCATCCGTTCATGATCGGCCTGATGTGCGCGGGAGCAGCAATCTGGAGCAGCCCCAGCCCGGCGCCCCAGGACGCCTGAGTGAACCGGGTCAGGCCCAGTGTGCGAGTTGAAGGATGGTGCGGGCTGACTCGTCTACGGTCGCCGGATAAGTCTTCACCAGGAAATGCCGGATTCGCTCGAGGTCGGATCGAGCGTGGTAGACGTCAACCCATCTGCGGAGACCGACGGCCATCTCTTCGGTGGGCTCGCGGTCGGTCACCCGCTGCTTGAGGATGTCGATTGGCGCGGTCAGTTCACAGATGATCAGGCGAGCTCCGGGCAGGGCGGCATGGAGCAGCTCGACCTCCTGCTCGTCGGCGAACACGGTCGGGATGATGAGTTTGATGTCGGGAACGGCGGCGACATAGTTCGGCCATAGGGCTCGGAGATTCTCTCGAGGGAAGGATCTACCGGGGTAGGGATGAATCAGGCTGAGCTCGTCCAGGTCGATGACACCCCACGGGATGTTCGCTTGTGCCAGCGTCAGGGCGAGTGCTCGGGCGAGCGTGCTCTTGCCGGCGCCCGGGGAGCCGTGCAGCGCCAGGACTTCTGCCATGAGTTGAGTCTGCACCCGGCGTCGAGTCGTGAATCGGTCCGAGCGCTCCGCATCACAGAGAGTGCGTTAGGTCGGGATCGCCGATGTTGTGTAGGCGCCGTGGTCGGAGAGCCGTTTGCCGGTCTTGTCTTGCGCGATGATCCGGTTAAGGGAAGCTTGCTTGATGATCATTGGGCGAAGGTGATCAGCACGCACGTGTCCCCGCCTTACTGGCATCCAGCCATTCCTCGTCGACCTCGACGCAGGTCCGCCGGTTGAGTCAAGCGCGTAATTTCGATGCCCGGCGCCCGCGCGAAGGCCGCGATCGGGCCGGCGACCGGTCTTCGGAGGAACCTGACCGAGTTGGGTGAGGCTGGATTTTCTGCGCCCTGAGCCGGGTGACCAGACCCCAAGCGGTCTCGCCCACAGCAACGAGTATCGGAGAGGCCATCAGGAGCGCCACACGCCGGAGAGCACTGCGCTGGGCTGGCTGCGCCGGAGTCAGGGGTTGGCGACCCACGAGCTTCTTAGCCACTATCGGTGCAAGCACTGCGGTGATTACCCTGGCGATCATTCCCCTTCGGTACCCGTTCCCTCAATCATCACTCTGAGCCCAATGCGACCATCGTCAGGTGGCGGCGCAGGACTCTCCGGAGGTTGACGCGAACCCAGCGAGTAGACCCACCGCTTGATCAATGCGTAGAACGCATCCGGAACTTTCGTCGCGATGCTTACTTCGTCGGGACGGACGTCCGTAGCTCCAGACGGCCTCAGATCATTGCTGTCTGCACCGTTTCGTCGGAAATCATCGCTCGACGGAGACGGCCACGACGGTCGAGTCCCCGGCACTCGCAATAGGGACGAGGCCTAGGACCACAGCGAGCTGGCCGGTGCCGTGGCGGTGCAAACTGCGTAGGGCTTGGGGGTGTCGGGCTCAGCCGCGCCACCTTAGGTTCTGACTGCTACCCAACGTCCCCAAGGAGCACCTGCATGAAGCCATGGAGATTGATCGCCGCTGCCTCCGCAGCCGTCTTGGCCCTGACCAGCTCAACCGCACTGAGCGCGCAAGCCATCACCGGCGGTGATCGCGACGACGCCAACCACTATTCGAACGTGGGAATGATCGCCTTCTACGAGGACGGCGGTCGATTCCGCTGCACTGCGACCCTCGTCAGCCCCACCGTTCTGCTGACCGCGGCCCACTGCACAGCCGGCACCGACGGCAAGACCATCGTCAACTTCTCCCCGGTGATCGCGGAGCAGGCGCCCTCGGGTATCCCGGCCGCTGCAAACCCCGCGGTCGGCTACACCGATCCCGATGGTGACGGCATCATCGTCGACCCGAAGGGCCGCGCTTGGTACACCGGTACTGCCTACGCGCACCCGCAGTACTCCGACTTCACCGACCTCAAGAACTGGAATGACGTCGGTGTGGTCATTCTCGACAAGCCGATCACCGGCATCTCTCCGGCCGCGATCGCGCCGGTCGGAACGCTGGATTCCATCGCGAAGTCCAAGCTGTCCAGCACCCTGTTCCGGATCGTCGGTTACGGCACCGAGGTGCGCAAGTACCAGCCGGTGCCCGACGACGCCAACCAGGGCAAGAAGCCGACGCCGCAATCGTACCCGTTGGTGCGCCGCTACGCCGACGCCCCCGGCCAGAAACTGACCCCGCAGATCCTGCAGGTCAACGGCAACATCAACGACACGCGTGGCACCGGAGGCAGCTGCTTCGGAGATTCGGGCGGCCCCACGTTCTACCCGGGTGGTGGCGTCGCCGGCGAGCAGATCGTCACCGTCACCAGCTATGGCTACACCGCCAACTGCCGCTATCTGGACGGGCTCCAGCGAGTCGATATCGCTGTCGTCCAGAACTGGTTGATGCCGATCGTGACCAGCGGAACCGCTCCGTTGGACTACTTCGGCAAGGTCTGACAAACCACAAAGCGTGGACCGGGCCCTCTGGGCCGGGGCCACGCTTGGCGTCTGAACTCACCTCCAGCTGGACGAACGACGTGCGTCCATAAAGACGAGACGCTGGCTAGACCTTGGACATCCGATAATGGTTGGCGCGCGCCACGCCAGGGGTCGTGAAGCACAGCTCGGGCCTGGTGTGACCGCGGTCCCGAGCCGGTGGCGTTTCGGCCCTAGTGAAAAGAACTGTGGATGAGTCAGCTCAGCACCAGGTGATTGACCTGCGGGCGTGCTCGAAGACCTGTCCGACCTCGGACGGAGTGAGCCGCGGCTGGCGCTTCCGGAAGTACCTCGGAAGATCCAGGCGATCCAGGATGATGACGCCGTCGGGCTTGTCCTTGACCTTGATGGTGATCTGCGGGATGAAGGTGCCGGTCAGGAAGACGAGCGCCGGTGTCACGTCCACCTGCCAGCCGACGGCAGCACTCAGCAGCTTGGCTGCCCGATCGGCTTCGAAACGGGATTTTCGCAGGTACGGCTGGTTGCGACCGTTCACTTTCACGACTGTCTTGCCCACCCAGATCTTGGAGTCCGGGTGGGTCTTGGTGTTGAGGGTGTAGACGCCGCCCGGGCCGATGAGGACGTGGTCGATGTCGCTGCCGCGGTTGCCGATGGGCACGGAGTGCAGGATGTGCCATCCGTCGCCGCGGAGCTTCTCCAGGCGTCCGCCGACTGTTTCCTCACCGCTGGCCCCGACACGCCAGGCCCTCTCGTCGGTCTTCACGTCGAGACCACGTGCAAGGAAGGTCAGAAAGGCGCCCTTGCGATCGCGCATGTCGGCGAGCTCCTCCCGCGCCCGGGCTCGTGCCGCCTGCCCCGGGACGTTGCTCGCCAGGTCCGTCCATGTCGGCTCAGGGGATGGCGAGAGAACGATGGGCGCCGGGAGGACCGGTGCCGGCGCAACAGGCTGGGGGAGTGGCTGCGGCTGCGCAGCGAGAGTCGGTTCGTCCAGCACATGGCGGGGCACGTACTGCTGAGGGATGTCGATCTGGTGGGTGGCGATCGCGGCCTCAAAGGCGGCCGCCATGTCCGGCAGCGCAAGGGTGCGCTCGCCTGAGACAAGGTCCACCAAGCCGACCTGGACGCCGTCCACGGTGTTCACATAAAGCCGACGCTTGCCGTACTTGAACCACCGAATGACTGTCAGCGCCGATCCGTCGGTAGGGGAGTGGATCGTCGTCAAGGGGGTCGGGGCAGGCACGGTCAACAGCCTCTCGGTCTGCCGAGCCGCCTGCCAGACCCCATCCGGGCGACAGGTCCGTGGCGACGGGCCAGAGATGGGTACGGGTCGTAGAGGTGAAAGGAGACCACATGACAACCAAGGTCGAGAAGACGGTAGTAGTGGACGTGCCCCTGAGCACGGTCTACAACCAGTGGACGCAGTTCGAGGAGTTCCCGCAGTTCATGGGCGGTGTGGAGAAGATCACCCAGCTCGGCGACGACCGCCTGGAGTGGGTGGCGCAGGTAGCCGGCGTCCGTCGGCAATGGGTGGCCAAGATCCTCGAGCAGGTCCCTGACCACAAGGTGGCTTGGGCTGCTGTCGAGGGCGCGACGAACGCAGGCGCGGTCACCTTCGCGGCGGTGGGTTCCGGGCAGACCGAGGTACACCTGGAAATGGAGTTCGAGCCGGAAGGTTTCCTGGAGACCGTCGCCGACAAGCTGCACATTGTGAAGAACCAGGCCGAGGACGACCTGGAGAACTTCAAGCGGTTCATCGAGTCCGAGGGCTACGAGACCGGCGCCTGGCGGGAGTCCATCAACCAGGGCGCGACAGTCCAGACACCCGGCGTCGAGGACGCAGCCTCGTCCTTCGGCGACGCAGGCAAGGTGGGTGATGGTGGCCAGCGGGAAGCGAGCTTCACCGACGTTGGTATCGAGGATGACGTCACTGGCAACCCCGCGGCCGGCGAAGAGCGCGTCAGCGACGGCGGCGGGCTCAACGCGACCGAGGCCGCCACGGCTTTCGGCAACGACAACCTCGACTCGGACCCCGACATGATTCGCAGAGAGGGCGGCCTCGCCTGATCGGGGCGGCATCGAGAAGATCACCGTTGTAACGAGCCCGTGGACCGAAGTTTCGGTCCACGGGCTTCGTCGCATTCAGCGTCGGCGCCAATTGGTCGATGCGAGCCGTGCTCGGTTGCCGGTTCACGTGGAGCTCGGCCAAAACACAACGCCAGCTGCGAATCGAGCCATAGGATCGCAACTGGGAGGCCATTCGCCTTCCCATTAGGAAGGACATGCTTATGAAGGTCGCCGTCATCGGGTCCGGCAACGGAGCTCTCGCAGTGGCCTTCGACTGGGCTCAACACGGACACACAGTCTCCATGTCGAACGACCCGGCCTTCAGCCATCACATCGATCCGATCGGCCAAGCCGGAGGCATCACCGCCACCGGTGACCTGAGTGGCTTCGCCAAGATCGCCTATGCGGGCATCGACGCCAAGAAAGCCCTCGAGGGCGCCGAACTCATCTTGGCTGTAGGCCCGGCCTTCGCTACCGAAACCATCGCCAGGACGGCCGCGCCGTTCCTCACCCGGGGCCAGGCCATCATCGTGTGTCCGACCTCCTGCGCCGGCAGCGCCGCCTTCAAGGCGACCGCGGGCATCGACATCACCAACACCGACTACACGGTGGGTGAGACCAGCACACTGCCCTATGCCGTCCGAACGACAGGTCCCGCCGAGATCAACTTCTTCAAGAAAATCGACGGCGGGTTCTACGTCGCAGGGCTCCCCCGGAGCGGCACCGACCGGCTGTACGACATGCTCTTGGAGGTCTACCCCTTCGTGGAGAAGGCCGGCAGCATCTTCCAGACGACGCTGCAGAACGGCAATCCCGTCATCCACCCGGCGGTGACCCTGTTGAACGCCGCGCGTATCGAGCAGACTGCCGGCGACTTCGAGTTCTACTGGGAAGGCGTCACCCCGGCAGTCGGCGACCTGATGGAAGCGGTCGACAAGGAACGTCTGGCCATCGGGCGGGCCCTCGGCGTCGACGTCATCCCGGAGCCGACCCTCGGTGTCATGCAGGGCTACAACTCCGCAGACAACTACACCACCGGCTACTCCACCGCCCCAGGGTTCAAGGGCATCAAGGCCCAGGACAGCCTGGACAACCGCTACCTGACCGAGGACGTCGGCTACACGATGATCTTCCTGACCGACCTCGCCGAGAGAATCGGCGTGCCGACGCCAGTCATGAACGGCATCATCGACATCTCCGGCGTGCTCCTGCACCGGGACTTCCGCCGCGAAGCTGCCAGGACCTTGGCCGGCACGCAGCTGGACCGCTTCACCCCCGCGGAACTGACCGCTCTGTAGGTTCGGACGTGGACGCCTCGGGTTGGTCCGAAGCCGCCGAGAGCGGTCGAGCGTCTCGTTGATGCTCCGGCTGGCGCCCGAGATGATTACCAGGCCGGTGACGGAGAGAGCAGCACTGGTCCGGTGGTTCAGCGTCCCCGCGGTCGGCCTAGGGTCGCCAGGTTGAGCTCAGGCGGGCGTAGCCGAGGACTCGAGCGATGGTCCTGCCGTCAAGGTACGGCGGCTGGCTCCTCAGGAACGCCACGAGGGCCTCGTGGTTCACAATCTCGACGCCTGAAGGCTGGTGTTTCGGAGCGTTCCGCGCCGCGGCTACGGGAACGAGCAACCCACGGACGCGAATGCTGATCCTCGTGGCAGAGGTAAGGAGCCGAGCTGCCCGCTGCGCCTCATACCCACCGATACGGATGTCGCCGCCGATCCACCCCTTAGCATCTTGGTGATGTCGCGCGTTGATCGTGAAGACGCCGCCGGGGCCGATGACCAGATGGCCGATCTCGCAGCCCTTCTTCCCACCCGGGACGCCACTCAAGTAGACCCATCTCGTGTCGTGTGCTTTTAGCTGGTCCAGCTGCCTCGCGACCGGACCTCCTCCGGTGGCGCCGCCCGTGGAGAGGGCCAGGTCTTTTACAGCGGGTGGACCGACTGGGGACGCCCACTGATCGATCGGTACGAGCCCGGCTCCGGGCCCCGGTCGGAATCCGGGTGACTCAATCCGATCCGGTCCAGCAGCGTTAGACGGTTCGGGAAGCTCGTCCATGGCTCGACGCGGCCTGTAAGCGGTGCGGGATTCGGGACCCGGGCTTCCCAGTGCGACAAGACCATTTGCTGGATCAAGCAGCATGCTGACTTTCGGGGCGGTATGGCGCCATAGGAGTTTCCCTGCCGAGCGAACCGGGAGGGAGTGGCTTGCCTCCAGAGATGAGCGGTGCGGTGATTGACGTCACAGAGGGGAAGGCAGACACATGGTGAGCTTGTCGAGCATTAATGCGGGTGCCTAGACCCCTCGCGGGGGACAAATGCCGCTGGGCATTCGAAACTGATGCCGTGCTGCCCGCCACGGCGAGCGGCGGTCAACTCTGCGCAGCAAGGAAGATCGATGTCCTAACCTGCCAGCAGGGCGTCGATGCGCTTCCTCAGGACAGGCTCGGGCTGGGCACCGACGAGCCGGGCGACGGTGGTGCCGCCACGCAGCATGACCAGGGTCGGGATGCTCTTGGCGTCGAACCGCGCTGACGTGCGCGGGTTGTCGTCGACGTTGACCTTGACCACCTTGACCCGGCCCGTGTACTGACTAGCGAGGCGCTCGAGGATCGGTGCCACCATGCGGCACGGGCCGCACCACGGTGCCCACAGGTCGACCAGGACGAGCTGTGTGGTGTCGGTCGCGCTGGCGAAGTCGCTGTCTCCGGCGTCGACCAGCCAGGGCAAGGAAGCGTGACACGAGGCGCACTGCGGACGCCCCTTCGCGGTTGCCGGGACGCGATTCTTCGTGCCACACGACGGGCACACCGTGACGCGCGAACTCATGGATCGAACTTAGCGCGGCGGTCGCCATCACGTCGCGAAGATCGGCCGTCCGTCCGATGATGGAGCCATGCTCGATCCGAACTCCCGCGACTACCCGTCAGTCGCCGTCGGCGCGTCCACCCTGGACGACCTGGATGCATCGCTGGTCGAGTGCCGCGCCTGCCCCCGGCTCGTGGCGTGGCGGGAGAGCGTCGCGGTCGAGAAGCGGGCCGCGTTCCGCGACGACGAGTACTGGGGACGGCCGGTGCCCGGCTTCGGCGATCCCGCCGCGCGGATCGTGATCGTCGGGCTTGCGCCCGCGGCCCACGGAGCCAACCGCACCGGGCGCATGTTCACCGGTGACCGCTCCGGCGATTTCCTGTTCGCCGGGCTCTACCGGGCCGGCCTGGGCAACCAGCCCACCTCGGTCAGTCGCGAGGATGGGCTGGAGCTCAGGGGCGTGCGAATTTCGGCCCCGGTCCGATGCGCCCCGCCGGCCAACAAGCCGACACCGCAAGAGCGCCGAACGTGCGCGCCCTGGCTGGCACGCGAGCTACAGATCCTGGGCCCGTCGACCAAGGTGCTGCTGGCACTGGGTGCCTTCGGCTGGCACGCTCTGCTCGCCAGCCTCGCCGACATGGGATGGGACGTGCCACGCCCGGCGCCGGTGTTCTCGCATGGCGCCGAGGTCGGTCTGGTCGCCCCCGGCGGAAACCCCGTGACCCTGCTCGGCTGCTTCCACGTCTCCCAGCAGAACACCTTCACCGGCAAGCTCACTCCCCAGATGCTCGACGACGTTCTCGGCCGCGCAGTTCAGCTGTCACGAACCTGACCCGGCCACCCCCAGACGGACGTCCCCCAGACGGACGTCCCCCAGACCGACGTCCCCCAGGCCGACGTCCCCCAGACCCACCCCCAAGTCGAACAGACCTCATGCATCACGGTGCGAGTCCAGCATGGTTCGCTGTCGGGACGGTGGTTGTTCTGGGGCCTAAGCACGCACCGTGCCATACTCATGCACTGCAGTTCAGGTGCTGATTCCAACCCACAACCCATCGCAGGCGCGGTTCATAGCGATACAGGGAGTTCACGCCGGGTAAGGTCCCAACGCTCCCTCTCGGTGTCGTCCGCCGGCGGCTGCATCTGTGTTTGCTCGCGTTGGACCTCGGGGATTAGGACCTGCTTGAACTCCAAGTCATTGGCGCTTGTTGGTGCCCACCTCGATCGCGTCCACGTGCGTACCGCAGTAGTCCTCAAGCCTGATCACCGGCAAACGCGAAGCTTGTAGCGCGGCTACTGCATTCATCGCTGAGCGACGCGTCACGCCCAGCACCGCGACGTCCCCGATGTCCTTAGCGATCTCTTTGCTGACGCTCTGGGCCCTTCAACCATGTCGCGTGGAGCTCTGAACGGCTCGAGCAGCGGGTGATCAGGGTTCCGCTCCAGAACGCGGGACGCTTGACGGAACGTCGCCCCGTGCGATGACATCTTCGATGTCGGAGTACTCGTCGCCGTCGACGAGCCTCTAAGCAACCGCTACGATCTGGGCGGTGTTCCGGTAGTTGATGTCCAGCACCACACCGCGGCCGGCCACGGACAAGGGCCCCTCAGCAAGGGTGTATGCCCCGGAATAGATGACTGCTGACCGTCGCCGATCAGCGTGAATCCGTCGGGCTGATCTCCAACCACTGAGTGCAGTAAACGGATCATGGCGCACGACAAGTCCTGTGCCCCGTTTTATCCTTGGATAGCACTCGGGAAGGCCAACAAATGACGTGGGGGCCATACGGCCGTCGAGAAGAGGCCGAATCGGCCGACAGCCGGATCAGTACAGCTAGACCTCCAAACTCTCTTCGGATTTCCGAGCGGCAGAGCGGAAACCGTCCAAGAGCCAATCGGTATCTGGCTCGTCTAGGCCGACGCGTCCTACGTAGCGAGTGAAACGGGCTTGGAGAGCTTGGGAGTACGGCGGATTCAGTGAAGCGACGAGCGTAAGCGTCGAAAGATCGTGGTGTGGATGGGACTCGATGTGTTGCAGGTCGATGAGTAGGTCCGGGATGTCGAAGAACCCGGGCAGATGAAAGTACCTGTCAAGCGTCGTCCCGCTGAGTAACGCCTTCAGCTCACCAGCCGCTTTCTTGGATGCTGTCTGCAGACTCCTGTGGTCGGCGGCTGCACCTGCCTGGTAACCGCCCAGTGGCTGCGCCGCCAGTGATGACTGCGCAGCACGGTCGGCAGCCAGCCAAGCTTGGAAGGCCGGCACCTCCGTAAGCGGCTCCGCCCGGGCGAGCAAGATCCGATCGGCTTTGCAACTACCATTTGAGCGGCTCACCAAGTCACAGGCCGGAGTTAGAAGTACCGACCAAGAATTGTCCCGGTCCCGAACCAAGTCGCCAGTGCTATGCGCCTCCGCTAATGGGGGGAGCACGTACATCCTGCTCGGATGCCAGTCCCTCGGCGTGGGCATCGCGTCTCCAAGTGCACCTTGAAGTTCGTGCGCGGATGTGTATTCGAGAGACTTCGCCAGTCGGCTAGTGAGCAGATTGGCCAGTTGGTCGCGGGGAGCCTCTTGATACGAGGACCATTTGGGGCCGACGTGGTCCCAGAGATACTGACGGGTGACCTCGCGAACGTGGTCACCTAGGGCGCGCACTGCGACCGGCGCTCCAGATTGAAAGGCTAACTCGACGGCGGCAGCCGCCGCCTCGCTGCCGTCGGCCTTGCTCACGACCTGCACCAGCGGTGGCTCATGCAGATCCTGCACGCGCGACTCGATCGCGGTGAAGAAGACCACTGGAACAAAGCGCAGCTTCTTCAGGTCTTCGAAAACGCGCACGCCACGATCGTCGTCGGGACCCCCTTCCGTCGCTTGATGGTCGTCTCGTACGTCCAGCACAACCACGTCCACCGTGCTAGACCGTAGAAGCTCCTGAGCCTTCGAGAAACTCTGCTCGGTTATCACGTGGGGCGGGTGTCCGTCCGGAGCAGCGCCGTGCTCACGGATCTCCGCTGCCGTGTCACGGAGGTAATCGGGATCGTCATCTACGAGCAGGACCGTCCAAGGTGGATTTGGCGAAGGAAACTGCTGCCAAGCGGCGGCGCCACCCTCTCCGTTCTGAACCGGATCCTCGCTCCTGGTCATGTACGTCTCCTAAAGGTCGCCCGAAAGGTCGCTCCGCCGAGTTCGCTCTCAAGGAGTTCGAGGTAGCCGTCGTAGTAGTCGACAAGCAGTTCGCCGACGATGGCCAAGCCCAAGCCAGTGCCTTCCGGCTTCGTCGTGAAGTACGGCTCGAAGATGACCTCTCGGAGCTCATCCGGGACACCAGGCCCCGTATCACTCACTGTGATGGCGACTTCGTCCTTGGTGGATCGGGAGACCGTGACTTCGACGATTCGGTTCTCTTCAGGAACAGTGCCGAGCCAGTACAGGGCATTGTCGACGAGGTTGACGACCACGTCTTGAACCTCTACTGGATCGATTGTCACATTCGTTCCGGGGCCGGCAACTGAGATCTTGGCGCCCACCTTGCGAGCGCGGTAATCGAGGACTTCGAGAATGTCCCGGATGGCGTCTTCGAGGATGATCTCTCGAGGGCGACCGCGACGCCGCCCGCCGAATGGCGCAATTCGACGGAAGATCGTCGCCAGAACATCTGCTTGGCCATTGACCTGTCTTGCGGCTGTGGTGAGTTCGCCGTAATCGACTTGGCCTGGAGCCTTGCTAAGGGCTCGCTCCACGGCGCGTGTCCGGTTTCGGATAAGGCCTACCGCGTGCTGACCTTGATGAATGACGTCGTCAACCAAGCGTCCCAAAGTTGCCAAGCGTGTGTACCGGGCGAGTACATCTTTGATCTTGCCAACGTTTTCGTCGATCTGCTTCTCGCGGCTACCAATCAGGGCCATCAGCTCCGCGTCGTCGCTATGACGACTCTTGACCGCCTTGGCGATGTCCGATATCGAAAGATCAGCGAAGAGACGGGTGCCTGCCTTCTTCGGATCGGGCGTCTGCGCGCCCCGTCGGAACGCGAAGCGCCGTTGTTCCAGCTCAGTGATCAGGTCAACGACCGAGGACACGAAGGCGTCGTACGCGGGTCCTTCAATGAGGCCTTCGCGATTGGTTTGGTCCTTGAGGGCCGGGTTCGCGTCGTTGGAGATAAAGACCTCGCCAACCACTTGGTTGTTGCTGATGCGCAGGCTCGGATTGTTGATGCGGCGTTTATCCAACCCCAACCAGTCATCGCCTGGCTCGCCGAATGGCAGTACGCGGAAGCCGTCGCGGTAGACGCTAACACCGCTCGTGTCGTCGAGCAGCCGCCCGAACTCACGGGGGGTTAGCTCGGTGCCGGCCTGTCGCCGCAAAGCCGCATGGTCGCGGTCCCAGACTCGGAGCTCCATGGAGAAGGGTCCACAGGGTATCGGGCCATTGGCATCAAAATCGTTAGTCGGAGTCAAGCGGAGATCCCGCGAGATGTGGCTTTCTTGGTTGTCCACCTGGACCAAAACCTCGGCCACTCCGTTGCGGTCGACAGCGGCAAGGAGCGTGTACGGAGCCCTCTCCAACTCGCCCGGCACAGTAACGGGGCCGCTGAGGTCGGGCCAGTCCCCCGGTGCGCCCTCAACAACCATCGTGATTGAGAAGTCTTGGTGCGTCCCTGGCACGCGGGCAGAGACCAATCGAGACAAATCCCGACGCAAGCCATACGCATCGGCGTAGCTCCAGTCATTCGATAGGTTCGTGAGCTGGATCAGGGTGCCTTTAACCGAACTTGGCTCGCCTGCCGCCTGCCAGATGACGCTCGCTTCACCATTGACCGCGAAGACTTGCGGCGATCGGGTGTTCCAATCGAGCCGCACGTCCTCCAAGTACTTTTCCGGGTCTCGGAAATCGTTCCAATTCAGGTGCAGTGCTACCTCGACGTCCGCGCTCTCGGGGCGGCTCACCAAGAGCATCAGATCCGCGAGCCGCGACGCTGCAAATCGCCCGATGCCCTTTTCACCGAGAACCCGCCGCCCGCGCTTCTCGGACCGACTGTTTCGAGACCGATGGGGCGTAGCGATTTCTAGCCACGTCTCGCGCACCCGTTCTTCGGTCATGCCATGGCCGTCGTCGAGAACCTCGATTCGACCTTCGCCGAGCTTGAAGGGGCCGACCAGGCGAATGACAACCCGGTCGGCATCCGCATCGTAAGCGTTCTTGACCAGCTCTACCACGGCGACTCGCTCGCTGCTGATGAGCTCCGTTCCGATCGTGTGAAGCAGCCGCGCCCGAGGCCTCAGCGGCGAGGAGCGCGACGACGACTCGACCATGCTTGTCCTTCCCCCACAGCCCCCAGCCTGGGGCGCTTCACGATAGCCGCAAAAGCACCGGACTGAGGAGTTTCGCGCAACACCTGCTGCGCGCCGCTTCGGATGCGGGGCTCAGGTAGTCCGGACGCTGCGGTCTTCCTCTAGCACGCAGTGCCCGGCATGGGACCGCACGCGACATCTGGCGTCTAACGGGCGACGTGTCCGGTCCACAGAGCTCACTGTCTATCAGGTGGTACATGCACGAGATCGCGTCAGATCTCAACCCTTGTCCTCGGCGTCGCGTCCTGGTCCGAACATTGCACTCGCCGCCAAAGTTTCTGACATTGAGCGCCCGTGTGGAGTGGCATTCTGTCGGGTGTTCATCTTCGGCTTCCGAAGCTCGCACTGGCCGGATTCCGCTTCGCCGCGCGCCACCGACTCCTGTGCGAGCATGAGCACCATGGCCACTACACGCGAGACGCGAGTGATCGAGCTTCTGACCGCTCAGCTCCCACTGCTCGCCGCCATGGCGAAGACGCTCGACCGCATCTCGAGCAAGCTGGACAAACTGGATGATGTTGCCGACCGAGTGGCGGACGTGAAGGACTCGGTGATCGACGCGAAGGTAGCCATTGATGACGTCAAGTTCGCAGTTGACGATGCGAAGGCCGTGGTAGCAAATGTTGAGGAGGCGGTCGACGCCACAACCGCGGAGATCGCGAAGACTCACCAGCTGTTGCTTATGGAGCTCGACCAGATCGACTCGCGTCACCGTGCGTTGACGCTCCACGACAAGTCGCCCGAGCTGGAGTACACCAATGCGCACCCGGCAGCTGAGAAACAGTGTGCCGCTACAACGTCAAGGGGATCTCGCTGCCGATTCCCCGCCGACGGGCCGGACGGGTTGTGCCTCACGCATGGCAGCGTATGACGGGCGAGCGGTGCCCGGGCCGGCGCCCGCTCTCGAGTTGAGAAGGTCAAGTGCAATGCTGCGGGACTGTGACGTCTCCTGGCTTGAGGATCACCTAGGGTTCTAGAAAAGCGTTCGCGTAACAGTCCTGCCGGATGTGCTGCAGACTGTCCCCCGAGGGTCGGAAGCATTGTGACAAGCTGACAGAAGGGGGCATCGTGGAGACGATTGCCGTGCCCCCGGACCCGGGGCTCTTGGAGTCCATGCGATCGATTGGGTACACGGTCGAGTCAGCAGTAGCCGACATCATCGATAACTCTGTGGGGGCCGAGGCCTCGCAGGTGGACATTCTGTTCAGTGCGGCGGGACAGTTCCAGATCGCGATCGTCGACGACGGCCTCGGCATGACTCGAGACGAAGCCATAACCGCCATGCGATTGGCTGCGGTCGGTCCCAGAACCGAACGAAAGCCGAACGACCTGGGGCGATTCGGCCTCGGCCTTAAGACTGCCTCGTTGTCACAGTGCCGGACACTCACCCTCGTCTCCAAGCAGGCAGGTGGTGTGACCGCCCTGAGGTGGAGCCTCGATCATGTGATCGCCGAGCGAGGCTGGTCGCTGATCGTGCTCGATCAGCGGGAGGCCGAAACTCTGTTCGGCTGGACTCTTCTGGCTGAGCTTGATCACGGAACGCTCATCCACTGGGGTGACCTCGACCAGCTGTCTATGACAGAAGGAAGCGGCCAAGACGACTTGGATCTAGTAGCGAAGCGCGTGAGGGAGCACGTTGCCCTCGTGTTCCATTTGTTCGGTTCCGGCGATGGCGCCCGTGCTGTGAAGTTTCGACTCAATGGCGGGGTCATCGATCCGATCGACCCGTTCATGGCACACTCGCGGTTGACCCAGCCCACCCCATGGGAGTCCATCGAGGTCGAGGGGCAGACTGTCAGGCTCATGGCTTACACGCTCCCGTATCTGAACCGACTCTCGGCCGCCGAACGAGATCGGATGCTCCGTCTCGGAGGGCTCCGAGAGACGCAAGGTTTTTACGTCTACCGCGGGGCCCGCTTGGTGATCTGGGGCACGTGGTTCCGAATGATGCCGCGCAGTGAGATGGCCAAGCTGACGAGGGTCCGAGTTGACATCCCCAACTCGTTGGACCATCTGTGGGCGCTGGATGTCAAGAAGTCGACTGCCGTGCCTCCACCGCAGATTAGAAAGCGTCTGGGGGAATTGGCAAAGACGATGATGCTGCCCAGTCGGAAGGTCCAGGAGTTCCGTGGGCGCAAGCTGCAGCCCGCACTAAACATCGACTACATGTGGGACCTGCACGTCAACGGCAAAGAGTTCAGGTACCAGATCAACCCCGAACATCCGACCATCCGAGCCTTCATCGAGGAACTCTCGGACACAGAGCGGAAGCTCTTCGCGTTGGTGATGGAAGACCTGCAGAACACATTTCCGGTCATCGATGCACACAATCGACTGAGCGGTGACAGCGTGCCGGCGCTGCCTCCCGACCAGAGCGACCTGGTCGGTCGGGCGATGACAGGTTGGCTGTTGACCCGGGATCAAGGCGTCGACAAGGAGACCTTCATCCTCAGCATCTCGAAAGCTGATCCCTACTGCTTGATCCCTGATTTCGAGAAGCACCTCAGAGAGGCCATGGCGGAATGACAAGCACGGCAGAAACTCCTGTACCTCCCGTCGTGCTGGAGACGGGTCTCCAGCCCGCTGTGGTCCTCATCGTCTCCGCGATCGTCGGGAGGTACCGGGTTCCGGCCCCCCTCCATGCCGTCGAGGCAACCATTGCGGCAATGAGGCCCTCGGTGGAGCTGATGTATCCGAAGGCCTCCGACCCTGCTGTCTACTTGCAGATTGCTGGCGCTGTGCTGCAACAGGTTGCCGTAGACATCGCACCACCCGTGGTGTTGGCACAAGATTTTGAACCCTGGTTCAACGACGCTGTCACGACGGGTCGCGTCAAGCTCGAGCGGTGGTATTCCTACAAGCAGTTCCTGACGCACTCGAAGGGGTTTGCGCCCCAAGTCATTGATTCGCTCGACAAGTCCAGCTCGGAGATCGTGGATCTGTTGGGTGACCCTTCCCAGTCGGGTTCCTGGAAGCGGCGCGGCCTCGTCATCGGTGACGTGCAGTCAGGCAAGACCGCAACTTACATCGGAATCGTGAATAAGGCAGCGGATGCGGGATTCAAGCTCGTTGTGCTTCTTACGGGCGGAACCGAGTCCCTGAGGAAGCAGACCCAGTTCCGGGTCGATGAAGGATTCCTCGGGAAAGACTCCTCTGTCACCGCACATGACAAGGTAGTCGGCGTCGGGAACTACCCGACCCAGACCCAGTTCCTCCGGGGGCAGGGCCTGACCACACACGCCAAGGACTTCGTTGCATCGTCCTTGGCCGGGCAGGCCGTTCACATCGACCCCAATGCTGACCATCCTTACGTGTTCGTGATTAAGAAGAACAAGACCCCCCTTACCAATCTCATCACTTGGTTGTCCGGCCAATTCGATGAGGAGCAATTCGACATTCCTATGCTGGTCGTCGACGATGAGTCGGACTACGCTTCGGTTAACACAAATTATCGAACCACCGGCGACACCAGCCCTACGATAATCAACCAGAAGATCCGCGAACTACTTGCGTTGACGACTAGGTCGTCCTACATGGCCTTCACCGCCACGCCGTTCGCCAATGTCTTTATCGACCACACCTCGTTTGACGAGGCACTCAAAGACGATCTTTTCCCCCACCACTACATCTTGGCTCTGTCGAGTCCCTCGAACTACGTGGGCGCCAAGAACTATTTCGGTACGTCGGGTGAGGCAGCGACCGCGGGACTGGTGGACATCACCGACGCGCACGACACGTTCCCTCCGAAGCACAAGTCCCACTTGGCTGTGCCGTTCTTGCCCGCGAGTCTGGCCGAGGCCATTCGGGCATTCGTGGTTGCTTCAGCCATTCGCATCGCACGCAACGACCAGTCGCCCAAGTCAATGCTGGTCAATGTGTCTCGCTTCAAGAACGTCCAAGAACAGGTCTACAACTTAGTAACACACGAGTTCTCGCGCATCAAGAATGCCATCGAGATCCATGCTCAACCGCCGGTCACCGGGCCAGACGAGCACCAAGTCCTTATTGATCTGGCAGAGACCTTCTCAACATATTTTGCAGATGCTCAGATTTCTTGGGCTACCGCGAGGGACAAGCTGTTGGCGGCCGTTTTCGATACAACGGTGGAGCTGGTTAACTCGTCCCGAGACAAGGCGAGCGACGACAAACCACGGAACATGATCGCGGTTGGCGGGGACGTCCTATCGCGCGGTCTGACCTTGGAGGGCCTGACCGTCAGCTACTTCTTTCGAGTGGTCGGCGCGGCCGACACCCTTCTCCAGATGGCTCGTTGGTTCGGGTATCGGCCCGGCTACGAGGACTTGGCCCGGGTTTGGATCAACCCCGAGATCGCTGACCAATTCAGGTTCGTATCCGACGTTTCAGATGAATTGCGTGAGCAGATCAGGGAGATGCAGGAGTTGGGAAGGACTCCCGCAGACTTCGGCCTGATGGTCAGGAAGCACCCAGAGACCTTGGCGATCACGGCCAAGAAGGGGGTCTCCGAGTCCAAGTCAATGGTGATCTCGTTGTCTGGGCGCCGGATAGAAACCACCAAGATCCCGGCTTCCAGCAGCGTTCTCAAGGGTAATCAGACGGCAGTCCGGGACTTCTTCGTCAGCATTGACGACGGGGAGGGATGGGACACCAGTCTGGGCTTCAAGGGAAAACTCCACGTATCGCGCGAGAAGATCGCGGACATGCTCGAGGCATTCAAGTACGACCGCGGGAATCTCATTCTGGCCAACTCCCTTCACAAGATCATCCGCGCCCAGACTGCGCCCGCGTTCCAGGACTGGACAGTCGGCGTCGTCGCAGGCTCTGGGGACCCGATGACACTGGCCACCGGTTTGACCGTGTCCTCAACTCCTCGTCGCGCCGTCCGATACTCGCCAGACGGCTCATACGGGTCATTCCGCGTCTCGGGGAGCAGCGCGAGGTTGGCGGGAAGCACCGACCTCGCCAAGTCCTACAAGCATGAAGGCGACGATCTTCAGGAACCGGCCGTCTACAAGGCTTTGCCGAATCCCGTGTTGTTGATCTACCCGCTGCACCCGAAGTTCCGGGTCCCGGTCAAGGGGGAGGGTGAGCACGCCGAACAGCTGGCGAGAGCCGAAACCGAAGCAGGAGAGGCCGCCTGGAGGAGAGCGAGTACGGGCGACGTCCACTGCCTGATGGCACTCAAGATCGCAATCCCCGGTGAACCGGGGGCCAACGGCGGCGACGTCGAGTATCTGTTGAACGGCCCAGCGATCGAGGAGTTCCAGCAGGAGTTCGCTGTGAGCGATGAGGATGAGGAGGACCTTGATGACTGAGTTAGGACTCATCGACGCTTGGCGCGGGTACCTCACCGCGGCCGACCCAGGGCTGCATCTGGCTGATGCCAGCCACGTCCTGCAAATCTTCATTGGCAAAACAGACCAGGATGCGCCCCGCATGGTCATTCGGTCCAGCGTGAAAGGCGCGAAGCCGAGTCTGTCGAGCGTTGTGCTTGTGGAGCGATACCAGGACAAGGGCGGCAAATGGAACCTCAGCCTGACGTTGCAGGACACCAAATTCACGGAAGTCTTCCTGCGATTGGCCGATGATGTCCACGTTCGAACCTCGCGCGCTCCCAACGAGACCGCGGCGCTCGACCGCGTTTCCCTAGTCATTGACGAGTGGCATCGACTCCTGAAGCCCCGGCCGAGCGGTCTACTCACCATGGAAGAACTACGCGGTCTTGTCGGCGAAGTCTGGCTGCTTCTCAGCGAGTTCAGCGCATCTAGGCCGATCGACGCCGCCGTGGAGGGCTGGCTCGGACCCATGGGTTTACCCCAAGACTTCTGGTACCCGGACTCCGGGTACCACGAGGCGAAGGCCATCGGCCCGTCAACTACGAACGTGAGGATCAGCTCCGAGGCGCAGTTGGATGCGTCGCCTTTAGAGCTGCTGGTACTTCGCGTCGCGAACACCTCCGAAGACACAGCAGGAGCCGTGAACCTGCTCACCCTCGCGTCCAGGGTCGCGACCGCGCTGTCACAAATCGCGGTCGCCCAAGATGTCTTCAACAGTCGGCTCTCTCAACTGGGCGTCAATCTCGCGGAGTCGTTCTACGAAGACACCTGGTTCGTGGTGACCCAATTGGAGTCGTACGCCGTCACTGAAGACTTTCCCGCCATTCGAGCGTCGCAACTGGACGCAGCCCTCGGACGAGTCACCTACCAACTTCGGCTAGCCTCCCTCGGTGACTTCCTGCAGCGGTCCATGGTGGTCTGAAACGTGGATCTGCGAGAGTTTCGCGACGACCTTCTGAACCGGGTCCTCACGCGAGCATCGGTTGACGGCATCTTCACAGCGGACGCCTTCAGCCAAGAGGGTGCCGAGCTTCTTGCTGACGCCGAGGAGGTGGGCAGCCTCGACATGATCTCTTTCCGGGGTACCGGAAAACGGCGGCAGGGTCTTGCAGTCAACGGCTTTTCCCACGATGAGCAGGACCGATCCGTTGCCTTAATGGTGACCAGTTTCCTAGGGGGGGAGGGGCTGCCTGTACTCAGTTCGAACGACTCTGTGAGCTTGCTCAAGGCGCTCGAGCAGTACCTAGTGGAGTCGCTGAGCGGTGAGTTCCAAGAAGGCCGTGAGCCGGCGTACCCCGAGTATCAGTTTGCCCAAACTTTGCGGCAGCTCGCGTCACGCAGTCGCGAGGAGCCAGTGAGCCGGTATCGCCTCTACCTGGTGACGGACGGGCAGTTGAGTGCCAAGGCCAAGTCGGTGGCCTCGACCACAATCCTAGGTACGCCGGTCGAGTACCACATCTGGGACGTCCAGAGGTTTCACCAGGTTCACGAATCCGCTCAGGGGCGTGAGCCGCTGGGGTTGAATCTGCGCGACTGGGGCGTCGAGGGTGTGCCCGCCCTCCGGATTGCGGATGCTGCAGGTGATGTGACCACCTACCTCCTCGCGGTGCCTGGCGCGCTACTCGCCTCCCTGTACCGGCAGCACGGAAGTCGCCTTCTCGAGGGCAATGTCCGGTCATTCCTCACGGTTCGAGGAAAAATCAACCGGGGAATCCGGGAGACGGTAACCAAGGATCCCACTCACTTTCTCGCCTACAACAACGGCATTAGTGCCACTGCGACGGCGGTCGAGTTCGACGGTAGGGCGATCAGCGGCATAACGGACCTTCAGATCGTGAACGGTGGGCAGACCACCGCCTCATTGTTCTACGCCACGCAGGCCAGCCGCGCCCTCTCGCTCGACGATGTCTTCGTACAGATGAAGCTCGTGGTCGTCTCCCCCGAGAGGGCACTAGAGATGGTCCCGCTCATCAGCCGGTACGCGAACAGCCAGAACGCCGTCCGCGAAGACGACTTCTTCTCCAACAGCCCCTTCCACGTGAAGATGGAGGAACTATCAAAGCGACTCCTTGCTCCCGCGAAGGCCGGCGTCAGGTATCAGACCAAGTGGTATTACGAACGAACTCGCGGGCAATACCTCAACGAGCGGAACCGCCGCAAGCCCTCCGAGCAGAGGAAGTTCGAGACCGAGTTTCCGCGCCACCAAGTCATCACCAAGACGGATGCCGCCAAGTATGTCGTCGCATGGCAGCAACAGCCGCACGTGGTCAGTGGTGGCACCCAGAAGAACTTCAAGGGCTTCGCATCCATTGTTGCCGAGACCTACGCCGCCCATCCTGAGACTTTCAACGACAACTACTATCGGCGCTTGGTGGCTAAATCGATCTTGTTCAACTCTGTGCGCGCTGCAATTGCTAAGGCGGACTGGTACCAACCCGGTTACTTGGCCAACCTCACCGCCTACGCGATTGCGCGACTGGCACTCGCGATTTCCAAGGACCCCCGAGCGGCAGGTTTCGACTTACTCACGATCTGGGAGCGGCAGGCCGTCGGCACCGCGACCTTGGCCGAGGCGGTTGATATTGCGAAGCTGGCCCTTGATGTCTTGACGAGCCCTGATCGACTAGTGGTGAACGTAACTGAGTGGGCGAAGCGCGAGTCCGCCTGGAAACGCCTCGCTGTGGCGGCCCACTCCTTGAGCGATGCATTCATCTTAGAAAGCCTCCCGATCAAGCTCAACGCGCAAGGCAAGAAGGCGCTAACCGTCAACTCGCGGTTCGATCCTCAAATTTCCGAGCGTCGCCATGTGCAGGGAATCGACGAGCGTACGTGGAAGGCGCTCCGGGCCTATCTCGGGGAGCATTCTCTGCTCGATTCTTCGGGTCAAAGATTCTTGCGAGAGGTGATCCCGCAGCAGTCAACTCTGTTGGAGCTCGACGTCGCGCGCGGCTTGCTCGCCCTGTATGTCAAGGCCATGAATCAGGGCTGGCGGGAGCAGTGACGGCACGCGCTCTGCCAAGGTGCCGGCGAGTTGACGAATACCGGCCCTCGGCAGGAAGTTGGGCGAGAGGAAAGTTGTCACTTCTCTGAGCGCAGAGTCGATGAGGGCGGGTGGTTGTGCGTGGCCTCGGGAACTGGGCACCACGCCGTCGGCCCCGACTGGTAGCCTGGGGCCCGCTCACTCAGATGGGAAAAGCTTGATTTCAGTAGTAGATGTCTTCGCGGGACCTGGAGGTCTGAACGAGGGCTTCAGCCAAGTCGGGCGCGACTCCGGCGCGCCCACGTTCAGTGTCGTGGCGTCGTTCGAGAAGGACCCGACCGCGGTCGCCACCTTGAAGCTGCGCTCAGCAGTCCGGGCGGTTGGGATCGACAACCCGGCCTATCGGCGCCTCCTCGAGGGAGGTGCTCTGCAGGATCTCCGATCCGATCCGGCCATGGCCGTGGCGTTGGCTCAGGCGTCCGCCGAGGTACACGAGATAGAACTAGGCGAATCCCATCGCGCCGAAGTGAGAAGGAGGATAAGCCGCAGCTTGAACGGCGCTCAGGACTGGGTTTTGATCGGGGGACCCCCCTGCCAGGCGTACTCATTGGTTGGACGTTCAAGGCGTGCGCACGACGAAACCTTCGCAGCGGACGAGAAGCACTTCCTATACCGGGAATACTTGGACATCATTCAGGATCACAAGCCCGCTGTTTTCGTTATGGAGAATGTGAAGGGGCTGCTTTCGGCCAGCCATGCGGGGATTCAGATGTTCGGCCTTATCCGGAAGGATCTTGAGGTAGGTGGGGAGTACGAGATCCGCAGCTTGGTTGTGGAAAGCGAGAATCCGGACCCGAGTGACTTTATAATTCGCGCCGAAGACTACGGGATCCCCCAGAGACGCCACCGCGTGATTCTGCTCGGCGTTCGTCAGGACTTCGCCGATCGCGTCGGTACGCCCTTAGCACCTACGGGCCCAGTGACAGTCCGCTCTGCGATCGGCGACATGAGTCCGGTGGTGGCGCACATGTCGCGATCGGTCGACGACCTCCGAAGTCCGGCGGATGCGCGGCTGGCGGGAGTGACCTACGCAAGCGAGTGGTTGGCCAACCGAAGGAAGCTCTCCGATGCGAGAGTGTCGCCTGACAAGGATGCCGCCGATCGGCTGCGTCGCTGGCTGCGCGTGGGGGATGTGCCGATCACTCTTCACGAGCCTCGTCGTCACATGGCTCTGGATCTGGCCAGATACGTCTTCCTCGAAGAGCTAGCACGAGAGGGCTACGCCCCAAAGGTGGACGAGCTGCCCGCCGGGCTTGCACCTGATCACAAGAATGTCAGCGGGAACCAGACACCATTTCGCGACCGATTCAAGGTTCAGGAGTGGGACCGCCCTAGCAGCACGGTGGCCTCCCACATAAGCAAGGACGGGCACTACTACATCCACCCGGACCCCGCACAGATGCGGAGCCTCACTGTTAGGGAAGCGGCTAGGCTGCAGACGTTCCCGGATGATTACTTCTTCTGCGGAACCAGGACCATGCAGTACCACCAAGTGGGCAACGCGGTGCCACCGCTGCTCGCCTACCAGATAGCGAAGAAGGTGGCGAATATCCTTGGGGTTGGATGAACAACGTCCTGTGCCTCTCGACGATGTCGTCCGACTCCAGATGGAGGCTCAGCGGAGGAGCAACACTAAGCCGGAACTCATCCTTCGGCGGGCGCTGCATCGGCTTGGATTGAGATTCCGCGTCGGCCTCTCGGTGCCAGGTCTGCCTCGACGAACCATGGACATCGCCTTCACTCGGCAGCGGGTTGCTGTCTTTGTTGACGGCTGCTTCTGGCATGGCTGTCCAGTCCATGGGGTTGCACCAAAGAACAACGCAGAATGGTGGGCGCAGAAGCTGTCCGCAAACAAGCTCCGCGACGACGACACCACCCAGCACCTACAAGCAAGCGACTGGCGGGTGGTGCGCGTTTGGGAGCATCAGCCAGTAGATGAGCAGGTCAGGGCGGTTTTGCAGGCACTGCGCTTGCCTGAGCTGAGGTCCTGAAAGATGTGCGCGGACTCGGTCTCGGCACTTCTTCCTCGAACCGGCCATGCTCACACTGACGACCCGCCAGACTGCTGTGAGCGGCCTCTTGGAACAGGCGCCCCCTGGAGCAAGAGAGACTCAGGAAGCCGAGGGGCGGGGCGGTCGACGGTACACATATGCAATCGTTTCGAGTCTGGTCTCATCGATGTCCCAAGGCGAAATGATCTCAAGTGCTCCGCCGCGCGCGGACGGAGCATCACCCGATCGATCCAAAGAGATTTCGCTCACAATCGCCAAGGCGTTCATCGGATATTCTTTTTTATGCAGTAAGACTTCGTTGCGAGTGAGTAAAATCCGGTCGCCAGTCGAGGTAGTCCCTTTTACCTCCACGTAGAGAACTTTTCCTTCCCGCTCGCAGTGGAGGTCATAGGATTTCTTCGCGCCGACATCCTTCACATTCCATTCCAGCTCGCAGTAATGCTGGGTGACGAGATCCACTGCGCGACGTTCAACAGCCGCTGCTCAGCCTTGTTGACCATGAACCCTTGTCCCCCAGAGACCTTGTCATACTTGCCGGCGAGCTCATCAAGGACTCGTTCAGCGGAGATGATCTCAGGCGGCTCCGCTCCGGGGATGAGTGGATCGAAGTCTGCCTCGTGGTAGAGCAAACTGAGCAGTGATAGCTGGAGGCGGAGATCGTCCAGCAACTGGGCGTCACTTGGAACGTTGTCGAGTCGATATTCGACGGCGACCACCGTGCCCCGCTCGTAAGAAGGGCCCAAGTCGGTTCGACGAGCGTCCAACTGGACTAGATCTGTCAGGCGAGGATCTTCGAGTTTGCCAGCCAACTTGCGGCGCGCCCATTCGACCAGCGCAGTCATTTCCGCGGCGGGCCGACTGACAGGGCCATGGCCGCTCCAAGTGCTGGTGCCAGGCATCAAGCTCAGGTAACAGCGATCACCAAGTGCGCTGAACAGGAAGACTACGTACCAGCCCAGAGTCGCTCGCGGGCTACGGCTACGCGAGTGAATGCGAACCCAAGGAATCTCGGATTTCCCACCCGCACCGTCACTCGGATCTACTGCCAGGTCACCCTCGGGCCATGTTGCCGAGGAAGACAGGTCGTCCAGCCGGGCCATGAGCCATGTCGGAATGTCGCGGAGCACCCGCTGCGACCGCTGCTGCATCGCAGGGGTGTTCTTGTCGGACCAGTCTGGCTGGAGAATGAGGACGTCCTCGATGAGGTCTCTTAAGTCCATGGCCGCACCCTAGTGCTTGCCCTGGCTCGGCGTTCTTCCCACCCGACCCAGAGGCCGGCTTCCCGCCAATCCTCGGGGCGACGCGTACGGGTCTTGCCCCTGGCGCCCGCAGCAGCGCGATTGCGTCTGGGGGCGGGTATCCATGTTTCGACCATCCGAGCCGCTTTCACCATGCCGGAGCGTCTCGCTATCCAGCCGTGAGGCTAGGCGGCTAGATCCGCACGAGCAGTTGCCAGAATGCGGTGAAGCTCCTCCTGAATGTCTGAGTGGCGTCCCAAGAGGTCATCCAAGCCGGTTGCGTCGTTCATGTCACCGATCCGACTCCGCACGGCCTCGAGGTCTTGGCTTAGGTTGGGAATGCTGCTCAGCAAACTAACGGGCGCGATGGCGGCGCGGGCCGCAGCATTGCTGCTCCAGGCCTGCTGGCGAATCTGCGCTCGCTCCGCTTGTTCCAACCCACCTTCGAATCTGGTCTTTACCCGGTGATACACGGCACGCTCATACTCGTACAGAGCCCCGGCGCAGTCGCTGTAGGAGCGCACTCGCGCGTCGAAGAGCCGTGCTTCTCGGGCTCCTAGCCGCTGCCAACGTGAAGCCAGACTTGTGGCAAGCAAGGTTGCGACGAAGCCCAACGCAGCCACTATGACGGTTGGATCCATGGCAAGTGACCCTAGACGTTTCGGCTAGGTGCCGCCGCCAGGCATCTCTCTGGTTGGAGAACGGCCGGGCGGGCGAGCGTCCCCTCGGCGCCACCACAGTCGATCTCCGCTGCGGGTTTAGAACTTGCTGCACGGGGCGGGGCCCGGTGGCGTCCGCCGCAGGAGGGCAGCAGATTGGCCCAGCACTGAGCGCGCCTGCCTTTGCCTTCGAGAAAGGGTCCTGCACCCAGAGCCGGAGGGCTGTCGCAAGAATTCTCTGAACGCTGAGGGACTCGGGCCACTTCACGATCGAGGCCAGTCACTTGAGCCAGCAACCAATCTTTACGACTTGATTCGGCTCCTCGACCGACGACCTCCCGCGGAGACAAGTCATCTGAGCGCAGGAAAGGTCTCGCCCGTGCCGGCGTACGGAATGGTCGACCGGTTAGCGCCGTCGGCACAGTGATCTGATGGCAGGTCGTTCGTCGTTTGCTCCCTATCGCCACTGATCCCAGGGGCACCCGCAACCAAGTCGACGGCCCATTTGCCCACGGGTTGGCGGCCGCACTGGCGATGCGTCGGATGGACTGGGCAATCCGCGTCGGACGGCTTGCTTGCGCTAGATGTCAGTGGATGAGAGCGCCGAGTCGGGGTATGGGTCGGCAACCTCTCCAAGGTGCCCCCGCAGGTCGAGGTCGAACCAAGCTCTTCTTGGGTACCACCCCGTCGCCCGGCTTGCCCTTACGAGCAAGCGAAGCGCAAGCCGTGCCCACGCTTGCTGTGGCAGCAGCACATCACCGGGATTCATCGAGGAAGTGTCTAGTTGCGCCAGGTCCGAGAGGGCTGTCAGCAAGTGGTCCAAGTCGCGGTATCTCTCGCGCGCCGCATTGACGCTGTCGACAAGGTACTCGTGCGCCTTGGGTACGTTGCTTCTCTCGATGCGACTCTGCACTAGCTCAATGAACTGCTGGACGTGCGCGGGATCGTCCGGCTCAATCTCAGGACGTTCGCGAAGCATTGCTTCCTGGGCCTCGGCCCAGCGACCTTGCGCGAACAGGGCACGCGCGAGCAGGTCGAACCAGGGGTAGCGCGGATCACGTTCCAACTCAGATCGCGCAACGTGCTCGAGCAGCGAGGGGTCGAGCGCGTCCAGCCGCTTGATGTCCTCCATTCCATCCCTGATGACATTGGATGACCAGGTATCCACTTCTTGGCGGGCGATGCGGTCTAGAACCTGCCCGATTTCGGCCTCGTCCAAGAAGAGGATGTGGTCATCAAATGGATCATTGTCTGCTGGCGAAGTCAGCGCAGCGTCCGGATTGCCACGTTCCCATGCCTCCTCGTCGTACAGAAGCGGGTCGCCCGCGTACCACCAGGCATCTTCCAGATCGAAGTCCTCGGCGCTGATCAGCCCACCCCTGTGACCCGTGCTTGCTCTGACTGCGATCTCGAGCGCCGGAGCGCCCTCTTCCATTAGGTCCGGGCGAAGCCAACAAGGCCCTCGGTGAACTCGTTGTATGCGTCGATGGCTGTCGGGACGGCATCCTCCGACTTGGCCCAGATGACCAGATGCGGCACGTTGACAGGTCCGCAGTAGCTGCTGGCGTCCAGTGCGACCCACCTCGGGCCCGTCCTCTGCCGTCTGGCGGCCGTCGTCGGGGGCCAGCTCGATGTAGTCACACGCTGATTCAATCTCATCTGGGGTCAGGCGGTGGGAAAAGAGGCGTTGTGGACGAGGACGGCAGCGGCGGTTCCTGTGGCCCACGGAGGGTCTGCAACGGAAGCTTGGGGCGTAGCGCGCGAGAGTCGTCATTCAAACTGTTTCGACGACCGGCTAACTCCGGCTTCGTCAATTTCGTCAAGGCAACGCCGAGTGAGCCGGGACCCGATCGGATCGCGAGTCCGCAGTGGCAAATCCACGAAGCTTTCCCGCAGCAGGAGAACGCCGCATCAGGGCAGTCGTAGGATGAGTTTCAGATGCGTTGTGAACGGGATGACGCGAGGCGAGTGCGTTCATGATGTGAGCGAGAGTCTCAGATTTCGGGATGAATAATCCGCTGTCGGATCGCACATGGAGCGCACGGCCGCCCTGGGTGAGGTTCCCGTGCTTGTCAGACCCCAGTAATCCAAACCCTTTTAACCCGCTGGACGGGACGGTGCCACCGGGACGGGACCCCCATGGTGCACAAAGCGCTGGGGTGCAGGTCGGAGCCGGAGCCCATTCGAATCCTGTGATGTCTCAACTTTCAGAACCCTTAACTTGACCACCGACCGTGGTACCGATCGGGACCGAGCTCGGTATCTGCTGAAGCGTGGTCAAAACGGGCTCGGGTGGCTCGACCGCTCGAATGGACGCCGGTTCGAGGGCAGTGGCTTGAAGGTCGGGACTCGGCGCCGGCTTGTAGGGGCGCAAGACCATCACGGAGGTCGTCAGCGCGATTACGAGCATCCCGACAGCGAGGAGTTGATTGGTCCGCTTCTGCTGAGCGATCAGAATGTCGGAGCGATCGACTTCGAGCGTGAGCAAGTCCCGAGCCACCCAACCGTTCACTACAGCCTGCTGGGGAGCCCCTTGCGCACGGCTGTTGTTGGCTAGGTCGTCGAGCAAGACAGCCGCGACGTCTGCCGAACGCTCCCGCCCAACATCTGGAAATCCAAGGGTCACTGCTGTGAGTAGCGCGCCGACGACGGCGACGGCGGCGAGAATCTGTCGGATCATGTGTTATTCCTTCGTCTCTGTGTCTGTGACTATCCGCTTGGAGCCGCTCGGCCAACTCCGTGTCTCCGAGTCGTTCTGCTTCGGCCGCGGCGGGGAAAACCCGCCCTTCGAGTGAGTTCGAGTTACCGACGCTGCCAAGTTCCGCAGCGCTCGGAGTGAAAGGTGTAGTCCGAGGAGCGGATGGTCGCTTGGACCCGAGTAGTGCCACCTACGAAGTTGTTGGCCAGGATGTTGCCCTTGCGATCAAGCCGTTCCCAGTAGCAGCCGTCGTCGTCGGGATGGGCGACGTAAGTCCCCGACTTGATCTCCTTGCCAACGCGGTGGGAGTCGTCGTCGAACCGCGTCCCTTTCTTGCGGGCGGAAAGGGTCTTGACCGTGGCCGCGATGCGCGCTGTCAGAGTCTTTGCTCTGGGGAAGTCGGGGCACAGAATCATCATGCCGCGCACGTCCGCTAGGCCGGTTGCGCCGTCGTCGTCGTAGTTCTCGGCGTCCTCAAACGTTCCCGAGCCGGTTGCGTAGTCGCCAGTGACATCCGAGCACAAGGCGGCGAGGTCCGTAATTTCATCGGGATCCTCGCGGCCTGCAGCCTTCAGCGCAGTTTCCTGAGCGGCTGAGAGCGAAGCGCCGGACTCGATCGAGGCGTCGCAGAATGCCAGGTCCTTGGCGTAGGGAGAGTCCCAAGCTTCCTGCCAGGTCGAGAAGGCGTTGTCGCCGTCGTCCGTTTCGCACGAGATGCTGAACGTGACGCCCTCTGAAGTAGGTGTTGAGCTGGGCGTCTCGGTGGTTGGTGGGCTGCTCGCTGCGATGGTCGACGAGGACATTGCCAAGGGAGATGGGGGCAGAGAGTTTGCGATTGGCGCCGAGCATCCAGAGAGGAAGAGCGCAAGCACTGCGGGAACGGTGGCGGCGGTGAGCTTCATTGATTTTCCTTCGGGTCGTCGAGCTCTTTGTTGGCCGGCGGAGGGCGAGCGCTCGGGGTTTCGACTGAGTTGGCAGCGCTGGCTTCATCGGAGGCCGCCTTGAGAACTTCCAGGCTTGCCACGGGCTGACAGCACACTCCTCGAGGCTCGTGAGTAGTGCCAAGTTGGAACAGCGTGGTGCAGAGGTTCACCTTGGCGGCGCGTTGCTGCAGTCGCTGCACACTAGAACCCAGTTACGTCTTTAAATCTGACCGTCGCCATGTCGGAGCCTGAGCATAACGCTTTGAACTTCCACCTGCCATGGGCGTCGATAGTATTCGTGTTCCCGAGGCAGGTCCCTACATTAGCTCCCGAGCTGTCGAGAGCGTCGAAACTAATCTGGGCGTAGCTCGAGATAGCTTGATCCGAATTGTTAGAAACGTAGCCGTTGACGTAGGCGAACATGCCCTCGCTCTCGGCTGCCCAGCCTTTGTCGAGGGTCAGCCGCTCGGTCTTCGTGCTCGTTCCAGCGGACGCTCCTCCCGGGTCTGTTGTGCTACTGCTCTTGGTCGCATTCCCTATCCCGGCAAGCACAAGGATGATGATGACCCAGACCCACCACCGGGCGTACCAAGCCTTCTTCGGACCGCTCGCGGCCGTGCCGGCTTGCAGGGGGGCCGGCTGAGTGGCGCCAGGCGGCATCGGCTGGGTGTAAGGAAACGGGACGTTGCCTTGGGGTGGTTGGGGAAAGCTGGTCATTCTACTCCTAGACGGAATTCTCTGATACTCGTAGGGTATCCCTCTAAAGGTACATTTGTGACCTTCACGAAGTATCGAGGAGTCCACCTGTAAAGGCTGGGTGTCTTTGTCCCCCTAATGGGCGACAAGAAAGAGGTGACCGTCAATTCAGCATCACCGAACATGCGCCCCTTGGCGCGCCTGGGCAGCGCTCGCTCTGCGGACGACCTCGCACCACCTCGAGCCCTCTGAGGCCTAGAGCGATACGCGATGGCCTGGAATATGTTCAAGTGTGGCCTTGATCCAGGGCGAACACGATGCGGCGAAGACCAAGGTCCGCGGTCCCTATAGGAGGTCGACGTGAGGTCCCGCGAGTGGTTCGCCCTGCCGGATGGCGTGCGGCTCGACCCTTACCGCTACTCCTCCACCGAGCGTCCTCGCGAGGGGTCTCAATCGAGACGGCGCGGCAAACCCGTGCCAAAGGCGAGGTTGGTGAGACGTCCTCCGACGCAACGCCGCCAGCGGATTTGGGGCCAACGTCCGCGCTAAATCGGATGCATGCGGGGGTCACGGTTCGGCAAAACGCCTAGTGATAGCGCAATCAGAGGCGAGCTTTAAACCGTGGGTGCTGCCGGGTTCGCCAAGACCTGTCGGCAAGCCGGTGTCCAAATCGGTTCTGTGGGCGCGCCGCTCGCCAAAGGTGCCATAGCGAATGACCTCGCCCTTCTCACCACCGATCGAGCCTTCGAGCAGGCCGCCCGGTCGATTCCGCTAGCTCTGGCGGGCTGCTTAGTACGAGCCTCCCGATGCCCCGAGAACTGTGCCTCAGTGTCGACGCCTCATCACCGTGCTCAGCGCCCGATGGTGAGAGCCGAACCGGGGCCCGCTGTGATTACGTCACCGTCCGGCAAATAGATCATCCAGTGCTCGTATCCGTCAGTGAAGATGGGAAAGACCTCCAGCACTGTGTCGTCGCTGAAGGTGAAGGTTGCCGCCAGTGACGGCTCCGCTATCTCAAGACGGGTAAGGAGTTTGCCGTCAAGGGCGAGGACCCCCGTCGCGAGCCGGTCGCGGTCGTCCTCGGAAGACGCCAGCACGGCGTCCTTCGTCTCAAGGCGCCATGCCGAGCAGTAAACCCACACGTGCACGTCGCCGTGACGCTTGTCCTCGCCATCGCCGGCACGTGGTCGCCCCGCGGGCAAGGCGTTTCCCATCTCGAAGGTGAGGAAGCTGCCCACGCCAAGCGTGGTGCCCCAAATAGCTGCGCCATCGGTGACGGCCGCAACCCTGGCCTGCGCATCCGCTGTGGTCAGCTGCACGTGATTGTCCTTTGATCAGTGACAAGAATCCTGCAGACGTTCATGCTATCCACCGAACATCCCTTTGATGACCTCCACGATTTCGTGATAACCCATGTTCTGGCCGGTGATCTCGTCGTGGATGCGGCGAATCTCATCCTTGTTGAACTTGCGGCCGAGGTCGCGCTCGGCCTCGCGGACCGCGTCGCGGAACTGGCGATTCTGAGCCTGATTGTTCCCCGGCGTGCCTTGTGACGACATCTCCAGAATCTGTCCAGCGGCCGCCGCGGTAGCTGCTGCCGCGGCCGCGGCCGCGGCAGCGTTCGCCCACGATGCTGCAACGGCTGCTTCTGTCATGGTGCCGAAGCCGGCGAGCACAAGGCCTCCGCCGCCGCCGGTCCCGAGAAGGAACGCGATCAGCAGGGCGAGAAGAGCCGCGATGAGCAGGGCTGCGGCCAGAGTGTAAAAGCAGTCGCTGAGCCCGCTGCAATTGTCGGCCAGTGCGGCGGGGGCTTGCAGGGACAGTGCCGCGACCGCGAGACCGAAGGAAGCCATGCCGCGCGCCGCCCATGCGCACGCAGCCTTGAGTAACGGCACGGATCCTGGAGGACGCACCACCGCTCGGCTCGCCTGGGTTGCCGTCATGGCACCTCCTTCACGGGTGCTGCGCGAGTGGGCTCAGCCACCGTTCCGCGATCGATGTCGAGGAGCGTGATGACGCCCGCTCCAACGCACGCCGCCACCAGGACAGGGAGGAAGCTCTGCGTCCGGACCCAGAAGAAGCTGAGCACAGCGCTGCTTGCGCCATAGGCGAGCAGGAGGCCGATGGCCAGTCGGGCCGGGCGCGGCACGCGAAGGATGGCTCCGACCACGTGCGGTGGGTGTTCCTGGAGGCGTCTCCGGAGGAACAGCAGGCCAACGAAGAAGGCAAGGACCACCAGCGCCTCGAAAGCATTGCCGATCAGACCAGACAGCAGCAGCGTCATGGCGCACCCACCCATCAGGGCACTCGCCAGCGCGGGGATCACAGTCCGCGACCGCTGGGCGAGGCCGGCGCTGAGGACGCGGGAAAGCCTTGCGGCATACCCGACGAGGCCCACCTGCTCGAGGCGTACCCGCCCGGCGGCGCCGAGCGCGAGAACCAGCGCCAGCCAGATGCCGTTCTTCTGCAGGGGGGCGATCGCGTCGACAGTCGGGGACGATCCGGCCCACACGAACACTGGTCTGATCAGCAGCGGCGCAGCGTTTGACCACACCCACGCTGCGAACCCGACCGACACTGCTGCTGCCACGGCCTCAACACCGGTCTTCATGCGCTGCGGCACGCGAGCCGCTGATCGGACCATCGCGCGGACGCCGTTCATCGCCAGCGGCACCGTCACGGTGAGCATGCCCAGCAGTACGAATCCGAGAAGCGCCGGCAGGAGCCCGCGCAGGATCCAGCTCGGCCCGCTCCCCCCTGGGGCGATGTTGTCTGCAAAGAAGAGCAGGCCAATTCCCAGGCCCGCCGTTGCCCACAGACCGAGTGCAGCGCCCACCACACCGACAAGCGCCAGGACGGCCACCGTCACCAGGTTCGACGTGTACGCGACATCCCTGGTGAGCGCGGCCAGCAGGACGCCCAGAAGGAAGGCGCACGGCTGAGCGATCGCTCCAAGGAGGCGCCAGTGGACGAGGTAATGACCGTCGGCGAAGGCCCGCCCTGCCGCCGGCCACCGTCGTGCTGTCAGGAGCGGGACCCGCAGCCACTGGAACTGAATCAGACTCTCGGTCATGTGGCTGTTCCTCGCTCGGAGAGGAACCGCTTCCACTGGCGATTCGCCAGGGAGCCGAGGACGGCGCCGTAAACCACGTGCCCGAAGATGGTCACGCTGACGAACTCGTCCAACGCCTTGAGCCCAAGCCACCCGGGATAGAAGCTCACCATGAAACCCTCGAGAACCAGCCCCCAGGCAATGCCGGCGAAGATGCCCTTGTGGGCAAGCACCACCCCGTAGGCAGCCGCGAAGGTGAGGCCGTTGGTCAGGTGGAAGCAGAAGCCGACGAGGAGCGCAGCGGTTCCTGCCCGGTCGCCTGCTCCCAGCAACTCGCCGAACGCGCGCCAGGCCTCGAACGGTTTGACCGAGGACCCGGTCAGCTCGATGAGTGCCCAGCGGGACAGGTCGTAGGCTGCCACCGCCGGGATCCCGGCAAGGAGCCCCATCCGGGCACGGCGGCCCAGGACTGCGCGGGATTGCGCCGGCATGCGACGCAGTACGAGCGCCCACGTGCCGACGGCGAGCGAGACCGTGATCAGCAGCAGGACGGCGAGGGGGAGGCCGAACAGGAAGTAGCCGACCAGCGCCGCCCCCGACGCGCAGAGTGCGGCACCGAGCAGCAACCGGATTAGCGGGGCACCGCGAGAGGGCCGGGATACCTTGTCGTTCCTGGCTACATCGAGCACTGCGCCCCCTCTTGTGGCCAGTTCGAGGCTTGCGATCTTTTCCCTGCGACATCACCTTGTCAAGGTCGGTCCCCGCGGAGAAGGCGACGGTGCTGTCCGTCAGATGATCCGGATGCAATCGCGCCGATTATCCTCTGAACGCTGCACCTCCTTCGGCGGCAGCCCTAGCTACTGGAGACGCGATGCCCGACGCCGCCACCGACCACTTCGACATCGTCGTCATCGGCGCCGGCCCCGCAGGCACGGCTGCCGCGCTCCGGGCGGCCGAACTGGGCGCAAAGGTCGCCGTCGCTGAGGCAAATCGCACCGGTGGCACCTGCGTCAATACCGGCTGCGTTCCGACCCGGGTGCTTGCGAAGGCGGCGCGGCTGATGCGCGAGATTCGCACGGCAGGGGCCTACGGGATTGATGTGGAACAGCGTCCGCTCGACTGGTCGGCCACCGTCGCACGCGTTCAGGAGCGCGTTGACCTGGTGCGCTCGATCAAGCGCGAGGCCGAGCGCTTCTCCGACGCCGGAATCGAGCTCGTTCTCGAGGGCAAGGCGAGGTTCTCCGATGATCGGACGGTGGTCCTCGACTCGGGCCGGCGCCTCACCGCCGAGACGTTCATCGTGTGTGTCGGCGGACATTCGCGCAGGCTGCCGGTGCCCGGAGCGGAGCTCGCGACCGTCCCCGAGGATGTGCTCACCCTGACGGAGTTGCCCGGCAGGGTTGCCATCATCGGCGCAGGCAACACGGGCGCCCAGCTCGCCACGGTCTTCAGCTCGTTCGGCTCGCACGTCACTCTGCTCGATGTCGCGCCGCGAATCCTGATGTCGTCTGATGCGCGGATCTCCGAGCACGTCTCGCGTGCATTCGTCGAGCAGGGCATGGACGTGCGGACGGGAATCGAGACGATCACCGCACTCTCGAGAGCCCAGGATGGCTCAATCACCTTGGCCTGGCGCGAAGCTGGTCGCCCGGAGTCGGGTTGCTTTGACGCGGCCATCATGGCGACGGGATGGCCAGCTGATGTCGGTGACCTAGGACTCGATGCGGCAGGGATCGAGGTCGTGAGGTCCGCGATCCCTGTCGACTCGTCCTTCCGCAGCGAGGTGTCACACATCTTCGCGGTCGGTGACGCCAACGGTCGCGACATGCTTGTGCAGGCTGCGCAGTTCGAGGGCGAGGCAGCTGCCGAGAACGCTGTTCTCGACACCAACCGCCGCACTCAGCATCACCTGTTGCCAGCGGGCGGGTTCACCGATCCCGACTATGCCGGCGTGGGTTTCACCGAGGAGCAGGCGCGGGAACGCGACGCCGGGTGCATCGTGTCCGTCGTGCCGTATACGGATCTTGATCGCGCGGTGATCGATGACCGCGAGCGCGGATTCCTGACGCTTATTTCTGACCGGATGCGCGAACTCATTCTCGGCGCGCACGCCGTCGGAGAGAACGCGGTTGAAGTGATCCAGTCGGTGACAACCGCGATGGCAGCCGGCATCGACGTGGCGACTCTCGCCGGCGTGAAGTTCGCGTATCCCACCTACAGTGCGGTGATTGGCAAGGCCGCTCGTGGCCTGCTCGCCGAGAAAGCCGAGCGGACGGCGCTCGCCTGAGTTCGACATCCTGAGCGCCCTGAATCCCCCGGGGGCAGCAACTACGCTCTGCCCATGTCACGGACACTGCAGGGCAAGGTTGTCGCCGTGGTTGGCACCGGCGGCCTGGGGCGGGCACTGGCACAGTCGCTGGCCGAGCGTGGCTGCACTGTGATTGTGGCGGGGCGGTCTGGCGCGGTCGATGTGACGATCGAACTCGCCGACGCTGACGCCGGCGCTGCCCTGGTGATCATGCGCTCACCAGTCGATCAGCCAGCGGGGCAAGTCGCAGGTGGGGGACAAGACGATCCTGGATGCAATGTTCCCGGCTGCCGAAGCCCTGCTCGATCCGGCCGATGGCGGGCACGGACTCGACGCGGCCATCGCTGCAGCTGAGGCAGGAGTGATCCGCTCCACGCCCCTGCAGTCCCGACGAGGTGGTGCGTCCTGGCTCCAGGAGCGCAGCATCGGCCTGCAGGATCCAGGCGCGACGGCGTTCCTGAGATTCCTCGAATCCTGGAGGACTGGGAACGCACCCTCCCACCTGCCCGTGGGCTAGGACTGGCGCGGTACGCAGTGATCAGCTGCGTACCGCAGGCTGTGAGATGACATGGTCGGGCCCAACTGGCATGGTTCTCGCGCGCAGACCTGACCGTCGTGCCAAGCACCCGAGCCGGGGGTGTCAGAGGCGGCGGGCAGGATGTCTGTCGTGACGACATACAGGGTCCACGCATGGTGGGACCGCCCCGGCGAGGCTCATTATGGTCAGACTGATCTGGGGGAGGGCTGGTGCCGCCTCTATGACACCGCGACACTCGATGGCCCGGAGGCGGTCGCCGCCTACTTCAGAGGTCACCCCGACGCTGAGAACGGCAGCGTGCATGAGGTGGTGACCCGCGAAGGTCTGGAGGTGCTGGTGGCGCCGCTCTGGGCCGAGAGAACGATCGCCGGCTGGCTGGTCGGTCCCGGATCGGGTCAGGAGTCGCTGTCCAGGCTGGCGAAACGCTGATGGCGTGAGAACCCTCACGAATGGATGCGAGAGGCCCTGTTCAGAAGGTGACGACGCCCCGGTTCCGGATGAGGAACCCATGGCCTGTCTTGCTGTTCACGCAAGTGATTCCGAATTCCTCGCTCGTGCAGATCACCGAGCCAGCCCGCAACGCTTTGCCGTAGGGTAGCGCGGCAACTACGTCGCCCCCTTCGGAAGTGACCCAGGTGCCACCGGCTTCTTCTACCCAGTCAGTCTGCTCCGGTGCGTCAGGATCTCGCCGGGGGTCAGCCGGTTGGTCGGTGGCGCAGCCCAACGCGGCCGTCCCGCCAAGTTCCACTATGTTCGGTTTATCCCAATACCCGCTCCCACTGTCGGGGCATTTAACCTTGCGCAAGGCCTTTTGATCAACGGCGATCGTCAAGCACACCGCGTAGCCCTCGGCGCTGATGCTGCAGTAATGGCGACCGGACGGGGAAGCGAAGCTGCGGCCCGGCAACTTGGCTTTTACCTCGATATACCGGTTCCGCTCAGCTGTCGTTGTCGCCGGGGTCGGTGTTGAGGCGGCGCCGGTGGCCGACGACGTGGGCACGCTGGATGCGCCGCTCGTCACCGAGGCGGACGGGATTGCGGGTGGGGGCTGGGAGCTGCCGGCTTGGCCGGCGGCGGTGCACCCGGTCAGCAGAGTTAGCGCCGCGAATAGGAGCCCAACTAGTGGCTTCGTACCCATCGTCTTTCTCCTCGACCTCGAGGGAGTCACCCGTTGGACTAACCGGGTGGGGGACCAAATCGAGCCCTGCCCCAAGAGTGGCGAGTGTGCGCCCCTCAGTAAAGGGTGCCAAGCCATAATTCGTGATTTGCCCTCGACTCGAGATCCAGCATTGCCCAGAGACACGGGAGGGTCCCCGGCATTTACGCTGGATGCTCGATATCGCTGACTGACCGCTCGGTCACCGCCGCGTGCCACGCCCATCACCGCCGCGGGCAACGTTCTTGGCTCGTTTGAGTAGCTGGGGAACTTCGCCGGCAATCACCACGCAGGCGTCTGCCATCATCGGGTTGACCACCCCATTCCCAGCTTCGAGTGCCGATCGTCGAGGACCACAGGAGGCCTTCACCGATGATGGATTCCCTCATCCAACAAGCCGTGACAACGGCAACCCAGACCCGCGCCATCGCGTTCGGGGAAGACGCCCTGGCTGCCACCGGCGAGCTCTTCGCCGCCCAGTTCCCCGGTTCCCGGGTGCTCGTCGTTGCCGACGAGAACACTTTCGCCGCCGCGGGGGACCCCGTCGTTGCCTCACTGCACCGCGCTCGCATCGACTTCGCCGAGCCGCCGTTCGTGTTCCCGGGCAAACCGATCCTCTACTCCTCCTATGACAACGTTGAGGTGCTGCGCGAGCACCTGCGTCCCCTGGCCAACACCGTGGTGTGCTCCATCGCATCCGGGACGCTGAACGACATCGCCAAGCTCGCCAGCGCAGAACTCGGCCGGCCCTACCTGAATGTCTGCACGGCGGCTTCCGTGGACGGCTATGCCTCGTTCGGCGCCTCGATCGCGGTGGAGGGGTTCAAGATCACCCGGGACTGCGATGCGCCGGTAGCGATCGTCGCAGACATCGACGTCATGGCTGCCGCCCCCGCCCGCCTCACCGCCACCGGCTTCGGCGACCTGATCGAGAAGGTGCCGGCCGGCGCTGACTGGATCCTCGCCGACGAACTCGGCATCGAGCCGATTGATCCCTACGTCTGGGGCCTGGTTCAGGGAACGCTGCGCGATGCGCTGGCACACCCCGAGAAGCTCGCCCTCGGCGACCGCGACGAGATCGCGAAGCTCGCCGAAGCGAACATCATGTCCGGCCTGTCGATGCAGGCCATGGAATCCTCACGTCCCGCCTCGGGCGCGGGTCACCAGTTCTCCCACGTCTGGGAGATGGAGGGCCACGGACTCGACTGGGATCCGCCGCTGTCGCACGGCTTCAAGGTGGGCATCGGCACGATCGCCTCGTGCGCGATCTGGGAGGCCACCCTCGCGCTCACCCTCGACGACGTGGACGTGGACGCGGTCGTGGCTGCCGCACCATCGGAGGAGGAACTCGAGCGACGCTGTCGTCAGCTGCTCAAGCCGCTCATCGCCGATGCGTCCCTTCCCCAGATCCTGGCCAAGCACCTCACCGGCGATGCTCTCCGGGCACGCGTCGAGTTGATCATCGCGCGCTGGCCAGAGGTTCGTCGCCGCTGCGCCCCCCAACTGCTGCCGCCGCAGGAGATCATGGACCGGCTGCGCGCGGTCGGCGCACCGCACCACCCTTCGCTCATCGGCATGGAATGGGAGCGATTCCGGGTCACGCACTTCAAGGTGCCGCTGATCCGCTCCCGGTATACCGTGCTCGATGTCCTCACCGACCTGGGGATGTTCGAGGACGTCGTCGAAGGCCTGTTCGCCCCCGACGGCTTCTGGGGGCGGCACACCACCCCCGAAGTCTGAAAGCTCTGCAAGATCCCGCAATGGCGCGAGAGAGGATTCGAATGACCGAACACGAGGGCGATCGATTCACCCTGGGTATCGACTTTGGCACTCTGTCGGGACGGGCGGTGGTCACCCGGGTCAGCGACGGCGAGATCATCGGCGAGGCCGTCCATTCCTACGCGAACGCGGTGATGGACCGGACGCTCACAGCCGGCGACGGCAGGGAACTGCCCACCGACTTCGCCCTCCAGGTTCCCGACGACTACCTCGAGGTCGTGCGCATCGCCGTGCCTGCGGCGGTCGCATCCTCCGGGGTTGAGCCCTCGGCCATCATCGGCATCGGCATCGACTTCACCTCCGCCACGGTGATCGTCACCGATGAGAACGGCCGTCCGCTCTGCGAGCTCGACGAGTTCCGCAACGAGCCGCACGCCTACGCCAAGCTCTGGAAGCACCACGGCGCCCAGGAGCAGGCACACCGCATCGTCGCGCTGGCAAAGGAGCGCGGTGAGACCTGGCTCGCCCGCTACGGCGGCGACCTGTCCTCCGAGCTCCTGATGCCCAAGGCCCTCGAGACCCTCGAGAAGGCTCCGGACGTGTACGCCCGGGCCACCCAGATCGTGGACGCCGTCGACTGGATCACCTGGCAGCTCACCGGCACCCTCACCTACGCCGCCGGCGACTCCGGCTACAAGCGGATGTTCCAGGACGAGCGCTACCCGTCACCGGAGTTCCTCGCAGCCCTGAATCCTGACTTCACCACGGCCTTCACCGAGAAGATGGCCGCACCCGTGCTGCCACTGGGTGGCCGCGTCGGTGGGCTGAGCGCCCAGGCCGCTGCCTGGACCGGCCTTGACGAGGGCACAGCCGTCGCCAGCGGCAACATCGACGCCCACGTGCACGCGGTCAGCGTGAACGCCGTCCGGCCGGGTCAGCTGACCGCGATCATGGGCACCTCCACCTGTTGGGTGTTGTCCGCCGAGGAGTACCGCGACGTGCCCGGCATCTTCGGCGCCGTTGACGGCGGCATCGTCGCCGGTGCCTGGGGCTACGAAGCCGGCCAGTCGGCCGTGGGAGACATGTTCGACTGGTTCACCGCCAACTGCGTTCCCCAGCGGTACGTGGACGCAGCCGAGGCCGCCGGCCTTCACCTCAACGACTACCTCATGTCGCTCACCGAGCACAGCGAAGTGGGGGAGAGCGGCCTGGTCGCGCTCGATTGGTTCAACGGGAACAGGTCCATCCTCATCGACTCCGACCTCACCGGCCTCGTGGTCGGTCAGACGCTGCGCACCACTGCCCCGGAGGTGTTCCGCGCCCTGGTCGAAGCCACGGCCTTCGGCGCACGGGTGATCATCGAGAACTTCGAGGCCCACGGTGTCCCCATCACCGACGTGACCGCTGCCGGTGGCCTCCTCAACAGCTCGGCGATCATGCAGGTCTATGCCGACGCGCTGCGGCGTCCGCTGTCTGTGGCAGGCGTCTCCCAGGCGGGTGCCCAGGGTTCTGCGATCTACGCAGCCGTTGCCGCCGGTGCCTATGCCGACATCGTTGCCGCTGCCGCCGCCATGGGTCGTGTGCACCACGACGCCTATGTGCCCGACCCAACCCGCGCCGCGCGCTACGACGACCTGTACGCCCTGTACACCGAGTTGTACGAACTGTTCGGCCGGGCGACCGAAGTCATGCACCGGTCGCGCGGAATCGCACGCCAGGCGGTCGCGCGGCGATCCCAGGACTGAGCGGCTGGCGCCGGTAGAGGCGCCCGCGTCAAGGGCTGCCGGGTCCGGGTAAACCCAGCTCCGTGGAGTCCGCTGAACGGTGACGCGCCTTGTCGCGGATCATTTGTAAAGCAGGGTGAGCTGCGCGGGTCACTGAACCCGAATGGTGCATGATGGTCACAGACGCGACGATCGTGCGAGCGAGACACCCAATGACGGGCTCGGCACGGCGGCGAACGAAAAGCCGTGACGAGGAGGTCGAGATGGCGATCAATGAGGCCCCGCCCCGAACCGGCGGCACACACCGCTCGATGAGCCGGACCGGAGGAACTGCCCTGCGGCCGGCAAGCCCGGACCGCCGGGACATGATGGTCGTCAGCAAGGCCTACTACCTCGAACACAGGTCGAAGGTCGAAATCGCGGACGCGCTGGGAATATCGCGGTTCCGGGTTGCCCGCCTGCTCGTCCAGGCAGAGGAATCCGGCGTCGTCACCCACACCCTGAACAGCGGCGGCATGCTCCCGGAGCTTTCCGAGGCGCTTGCCCGCCACCTCAACATTCACAACGCCGTCGTGCTCGAGGTCTACGGCGACGTGCCGAGCGTCCGGACGGCCGTCGGGCGGGCCACCGGCCTGCACCTGCACGACCTCATCGAGGAGGGTGAGGTGCTCGGCATCGGTTGGGGGCGCACCCTCAACGCGATGTTCGACGATCTCGACGAACTCCCCAATGTCGAGATCCGCCTGCTCACCGGCCGCAACGCCGGCGACAAGGGGAACTCGGCGCGCGGCCTCCTTCGGCGAGCACTCGCCATCACCGGTGGTCAGGGCTATCCCTTCCCGGCTCCCTTCTTCATCGATGACGCACGAACAGCCAACGCGCTGCGCCGTCAGCCCAACGTCGCGGCAACGGTTGCCGCCTTCAGTCGCATCACCACCGCGGTCGTCACCATCGGAGTGATTGGTCCTCGGCCGGTCGGCGTCGCCTACTCCACGCTCCCGGCCCACTTCTCCGAGCAGCTCATGCGCTCGGGTGCTGTCGCCGAACTCTGCGGGATCGCCCTGGGTGCCGAAGGTGAAGTCGTCGACGCACGACTCGAGCGGCATTGCCTTTCGATCTCACCCTCCCAGTTGCGCCGGGTGAACCGGGTGATCGCAGCGGTGTCCGATCCGGTGAAGGCGCGCGCGGTTCGGGCAGCGTGCGTGTCCGGCATGGTCAATGAACTCGTCCTTGATGTCGGCCTCGCGCAGGCCTTGCTGAGCCTGCCGCGGATTTGCCCGGATGACCTGAACTGACCTCTTCTTGTGACCATCCGTTCTCGGTCATGCCACCCGGCGCGTGGGCGTGTTATGGCCTGTGACAAGGCATCGAGGTCGTCGAGGCGTTACCGATTCGTTACCACTCAAATGAGCGGAAGGTCGTCCTGCGCGATCACCGCGTGGCCCGGCGTCGTTAACCTCAACCCAGGTTGGTATCCGCGCTGAGGCGGTGTCTCGGGGCAGAGCTCCGGTCGGCGCTCTGGGTGGAGTGTCGGCTTGCGGCGTCCGACCGGGCGCAGTCGGGAATCGGGACCGTGGGATGGCAGGGCTGCTGAACCATGAAAGGCCTTCACTCACTTCGCGCGTCGAAGCGGGACAGGCATCACCGGTATTCCAAATCCAGGGGTTGACACGAGCGGACTCGGTCAGCCCTCCCTCTGTAAAGAAGCAGACAGGAGCCAAAGAATGATGGATTCCCCCAATTCGGTGTTCACCCGTCGGAAAATGCTCGGAACCATGGGCGCTGGAGCCGCAGGACTTGCGGCCAGCCAGCTGCTGGCCGGCTGCGTAGGCGTCGGTGGCGCGGCACAGCCCGGAGGCGGAAGCTCCTCCGATGCCGTCACCGGAGCGTTCGACTGGAAGAAGGCGTCGGGAACGACACTGCACATCCTGCAGACCCCGCACGTGTACCAGCAGACCTACGAACCGATGCTCAAGGAGTTCACCGAGAAGACCGGCATCACTGTCGTCGCCGACCTGGTGCCCGAAGCCGACTACTTCACCAAGCTGAACACCGAGCTCGCCGGCGGCCAGGGCACCCACGACGTCTTCATGATGGGCGCCTACTGGATCTGGCAGTACGGTCCGCCCGGATGGCTGGAGAACCTGGATCCGTGGCTGGCGAACGAATCCGCCACCGCTCCCGAGTACGACTACGAGGACATCTTCGAGGGCTTGCGCACCTCGATGAAGTGGGACTTCAATCTCGGCAGCAAGCTCGGCACCGGCGGCACCTACGCGATCCCGTGGGGCTTCGAGATCAACAATGTGGCCTACAACAAGAAGGTCTTCGACGCCAAGGGCATCAAGCTGCCCGACTCCTTCGACAACCTGATCGACCTGGCCACCAGCCTCACCGATCGCTCGAAGAACCAGTACGGCATCGCTTTCCGCGGTTCGCGTTCCTGGGCCACCATCCATCCCGGCTTCATGAGCCAGTTCTCCCGCGAGGGCGGCATGGACTACGAGCTCAAGGACGGCGCCCTCACCGGCGTCATGAACTCCGACAAGGCGGTGAGCTTCACCCAGAAGTGGGCTGACCTCGCCAAGAACGCCGGCCCGACCTCGTGGACGACCTACGACTACCCGAACTGCACCGGCGACCTGGGTGACGGCGTGGCCATGATGGTCTACGACGCCGACTCCGCCACCTATCCCAAGAACAAGCCCGGCGCTTCCAAGATGGCCGGCAACCTGGGTTGGTGGGCCGGTCCTCCCGGCGACAACGGCTCCTACGCCACCAACATCTGGACGTGGGCACTGGGCATGAACGCCAAGGGCAAGAACAAGCTCGCGGCCTACCTGTTCATGCAGTGGGCCTCGAGCAAGGAGGCCACCACCAAGGCCGTCCAGACCGGAACCCTGGCCGACCCGCCGCGCAAGTCCGTTTTCGACGGCCCCTTCAAGCAGTCCCTGAGCAACTTCCCGGGGTACCTGGAGTCCTTCGAGAAGGTCGTCGCCGAGTCCAAGATCCTGTTCACCCCCCAGAAGAAGTTCCTGGAGACGACCGAGGACTGGGCTGTCGCGCTGCAGGACATCTACGGTGGGGCGAACGCGAAGACCCGTCTGGACGAACTCGCAGCTGCGGTCACCAAGAAGCAGGCACTGTAAACCACACCCTCCGAGAGGACCGATCTACTCGATCATGAGTGTAAAAACCTCAGGTCCTGATCAAGCCGTAGCAGGCACGGACACGGTCGCGGGCCACCAGCCCCCGACCGTGTCGCGCGCACGGCGGAAGTTCAGGCCTTACCTGCTTTCCATCCCCGCGACCGTCGTGTTGATCGGGATCCTCTATCCCTTCGCCCTCGGCGTGTACTACACGTTCCTGAACTACTCGGCGACGAACCCGTCGCCCAAGTTCGTGGGCCTCCAGAACTACATCTACGTCTTCAGCGACCCGGCCTTCTGGAACTCCGCACGCGTGACGGTGACCTTCGCGATCGCCGCAACCGTCCTCGAAACCGTGCTGGGCATCGGTAT